>Ga0209537_1000816_pt1 | contig 37111 bp, 34 predicted proteins | sample BioPla4DNA1_FD_187698 | JGI IMG/M metagenome (GOLD analysis project Ga0209537, IMG submission 187698) | Biogas fermentation microbial communities from Germany - Plant 4 DNA1 (SPAdes) (version 2) | ecosystem: Engineered > Bioreactor > Anaerobic > Digestate | place: Bielefeld, North...
TACCCAAAAAAATCGCTCAACAAAACAGAGACGAAACAAAAAATTAGGGTTGGTTAGTTAGGGTTTAGTCCCGACGAAGGACCAGGAAGGCAACCGCACCAAGGCCGGCAAGAGCAACAAGTGCTCCAAATCCGGGGGACGACTGGGTGGGGGTTGGCTCAGTGGTCGTGGTTCCGGTCGGGGTGGTCTCGCCGCCCGTAACAGTCGCGGTCGGGGTAGCCTGAGTCGTCGGGACTGCCTCGACTACGTTGAAGTTCGCGGTTGCGGTCGTATCGGTCTCGATACACTCAACCTTGACGATGTACTGGTCAGGCTTGAGATCAGACGCATCAACCTCGAAGGACCACTTGTTCGCGCCGTCACCCTTCTCGACAACGACGTTGCCAGAGACTGCTCCGAAGCCGGAAGCCTCAGTCTTCTCGGTCGGCCCGAATGCAGCGGAGGTCACGTCGATGATCAGCTTGTCACCAACGGCCACGTTGGTGGTGCCGGTGATCGTAAACTTGCTGCCCGCTTCCTTGATGCCGATCGGGTCGATGAAGATGTAGGGCTCCTCAACGCTGAACGTGAGCTTCACGTAGGTGTCGTCGATGTTCGGGGAGTCAAGGGCCTGGATCAGCGCGGTTGCAGCATCGGATGCCTGAAGCCTGCCGATGTTGATACCTTTCTCAGCAACTCCAGAACCATCTATGCCGTAGATTATACGCTCATCCTTATCCGCATAGATCCCCTGCTTTCCATCCATCATCGGGTGCTGGACGACAGCGAAATACTGGCCTGCAGACCAGTCCTTGGTCTCCCCACCCTTGAGTTCGTACTCGAAGCTGCCGTCGGCCTCAACGGTGGCAGACTCACCGAGAACCTGCCTGTTCTTACCGAAGATCCAGACATAGACATTGTCCGGGTCGCCCATCGCGGTTCCGGTGATCTTCAGGTCGTCACCCTTCGCGATCTTGGCGCCGCTCGAGGTCGCAGTGAGGAACCCGGTCTTCAGCTGGACAGCGACCGTTGCATACTTGGCCTGGGAGAGGGCGTCCTTGTCCCTGGGTTTCGAGACGGCGTAGATCGTGTAGCCACCTGCATCAAGACTCCTGTCGATGTCAGCAGTGTTCCACTTGAAGGACCAGGTGTCGTCAGCCTCCACTTTTTCGAAAGTGAAACCGTCATGGCTGCCGTTTACCACAGGATCCATCTTTCCTTCCAGCTTGACACCAGCGGTGGGGAGGTTCGGGCCGGTCAGGAAGAGATAGACATAATCCTTGTTGTCGGTGCAGGTACCAGAGAGTGTAATCTCCTCACCAAGGTAGTAGACTCCGGTGCCGGAGGCAGTGATCGTGACGTCACCCTCCTCGACCCTCACCTTGACATCATCGTAATTGGTGGGCTTACCGGGCTCTTCAACACGGATAGTGAACTGCCTGTCATCGGTGTCACCGGTGGTGTTGAACTCAATGGTACGGGTACCATCGGCCTTCGTGCTTACGTTTGCGATGGTGCCAGCGAGAGGCTTAGTACCCTCATCCGTTTCAACAGTTGGGTATTTTGCCGAGAGTTCCTTCAGGTCAGCGGTAGGCAGGTTATCTTCATCAGTGTTGGTATTTACACCAGGCTGACCATCAAGGATCAGCGGGTACTCCTTGTCACCGATAGAAGCGTCCTTGATGTACACGTAGTAGTTAGTCTTGGACTCTCCGGTGATGGTCACAACGAAGTTGTTCCCACGGACGACACTGTCCTTGTTGGACGAGATCGCGATTTTCTTGGTGAGAACCTCGAAGGTCACCGTGTTGGAGTTGTAGCCCTTGCCGTAGAAGTCAGAGTTGCTGGGCCACTTCGCTATGGCAGTGTAGGTTCCTGCCTCACGGCCCTCCAGTGAGATAGAGCCACTTGTGACCTTCTGGCCTTCGAGGGTTATACCTTTAAGATCTTCACCGAACGTAGTCAGTTTACCGCCACTGGGTGTCGTAACTTCGATGTCAATCTTAAAGGGAGTGTCTTCGATCCCGAGATTGTGCTCGAGTTCGAACGCGATCTGGCTATTCCGGGTTACCGTCTTGCCATCCACGGAATCGGTAGACACTACCTTGTTCTGTTTGTCCCACAGCTTAACATCAAGCTTTACTGAGGGCTTCTGGACAAGAATGGTTCCCTTGTAAAGATCTCCAGCTTCAGTTGTTGCCATTCTAGAGAAATCACCAGATCCGCTAGGGAATGCATACCACTGTCCGGTCAATGACCCGAAATCGGTCGCAGTCAACTCAAAGCTTTTGGTGTTGGGCACAGTGACGGTCTTCTGAATGGTCCCAAACTGGGTTCCATCTACACCAGTTGTGATACTGCTGTAGTAGACCAGAGTCCCTATTGTCCCCTCGTCTTCCGCATCCAGTCCAAATACCGGGTTCAGGTTGACGTTTTTCTCGCCAATGAAGACGGTGGCGCCAGTACTCTCAGTGACCGTCCTCGCCGCTGCCGGTGCAACGACCAGTGCAGCCGCGAGGATCATGGCGACGACCATCAGTTTTGTCATACTCTTCATACTATACCTCCATTGTGATGACATGAGGGAATGTGAACGCGAGGTACTCGACAGACGTCGAATACGGGTTCACCACGCTCTATACTCCGAATTACGGAATATGTCACAATATTTGTGGAACACTTAATATATCCTTTGTGGTCGACCGGGTACCTGGCGTCTCCAAAAGGCACCACAACGCTGGAAATCGTCCTGAATATGCCAGGATTCCGCTTCATTCCCGGATCATCGAGGTTCATGGTTATACGAGGATAAAAACCTTACTCCATAAAAATCAACGAGCGCCGGGCCCCGCCAGCACCCCAACCACCTCCGTTGGCGCCGGCTGGAGTAACCTGCCGCGCCCGGGGCGAGCGGCAGACTGCCTCCCCGGGCACCACCCTCGCCGCAGGCCCGCCGGTGGAGCATCTATATAGGAGACTTTTCTATCCCGGCCGACCAACCACTCTCTATGCGGATCATTCGGGCCCCCACACTCGCACGGGCACACGAACTGGCAGTCAAGACCGTCCTCGAGAAGGGATGGGTGCTGGAGACCGAGAACGACGAAGCGACGGTCGAGTGCGAAGAACTCACGCTCGAGGTGGAGTCGCCGGAGACCGAGCCGATGGCAAGCCCCGCCTCCCGGTTCCAGAAGCGGTTCCTGGACGTTTACGTCGATAACCTCCTGCACGGCTCCGATGCAAAGTTCGAGTACGACTATCACCGGCGGCTCTTCGACTGGGGGGAAAGACTCACGACGGAGGGCGAGGACGTCCACGTCGACCAGATCGACTATATTGCCAGAAAGCTCGCCGCCGCCCCGAACTCCCGGCGGGCGGTCGCGGTCACCTGGAACCCGGTCGTCGACGAGAACCTCAATGACTGCCCCTGCCTGCAGCTCGTCCAGTGTCTGCTGCGGGACGGAAAACTCCAGATGAAGGTCGTCTTCCGGAGCAACGATATCCTCTCCGCCGCCGGGTCGAATATGTATGCGCTCGTGCACCTCCAGAAGGCGATCGCGGATCGACTCGGTGTCCCCTGCGGGCGCTACACCCACATCGCGCTCGTCCCCCACGTATACTACAGGCGGGATCTCAACGATATCGAGCCGTTCTGCAGATCCGGGACGGAGATCCGGCCTATCGCCGAGGTCTGCAGGGTGTGCGGGAAGTGCCCGCGGTCGTCCGAAGTACGCCGCTGAGCCGTCAGGTTAATTAGGAACTAAATATAACATTTTAGAGCGCAATTGTAGCAGCCCGGTAGTGTAGCGGTCAATCATGCGAGACTCTGGATCTCGCGACAGCAGTTCGAATCTGCTCCGGGCTATACTCGAGCTTTTTTCTGATTCTCAACCATACAGTAGATTATGCCTGATTACAACCTCGGCGGCACCGTCCGGCTCGATGATCCAAAGACCCTCGCCCGGCTCACCGCACTCTACGAAGAGGAGGCTATCCACCACGTCCAGGTCCAGGCAGTCCTGCTCCCCCAGCCCCTCTTTCGCGAGCACCTCGACCGGATCGCCGCCGCCGGCATCCCGGCCGTCATCCACGCTCCCCACCACGGCCACGGCGTCAACCCCTGTGCCCCGGCCGCCTACGACAACCGGCCAATCAAGGAGATCGAGGCGTACGTTGAGGAGGCGATGAGCCAGACGCTTGAAGCCGCCGACGTCCTTGGTGCGGAGACGATCGTCCTCCACGCCGGACGCTACGAGCCGGGCGCCGATGCAGCCGCGAGGGAGACCTTCGCCGGATTCCTCGACCGCCACTCCGATCCACGGTTTGCGCTCGAGAACCTCCCCGCGGTCTACGCCGGCTACCCCCTCCTCGGGAATACCGCCAAAGATCTCACAGCCCTTGCGGGCGAGACGATCACCCACTTCTGCCTCGACTTTCCCCACCTTGCCTGCACAACAAACTATCGCGGCCTCTCATTTACAGAGGAACTTGAGCGGTTCGATGCCCTTAACGTGACTCACCACCACCTCTCGAACATCCGCCGCGGCTCGATCACCGACGAACACCTCGAACTCGACCATCCCGAGGGCGGGCTCGATCTTAACGCCGTCGTCTCCCGGCTCCGACGGCACCCAGCCGTCCCGACGACGCTCGAGTATAAGGAGGACTCCCCGGAGGTTTATGCCCGGCAGGCGCGGGTCTTTGCCGGGCTCTGGGAGGGGCATGCCCGGGGCGGGAGAGATTAATATATAACTCTCTGCCAGCCCCTCCCTCACGCCAGAAGCGCCGCGATGATCCCCGTCAAAAAGATCCCATCAAACGTCCCCGCCCCCCCGATACTCGCCATCGGCGCCCCGAGGTCCGCAATACGGTGGAGGTTCAGGAGATCCGCCCCGATCAGGGTCCCAAGCGTCCCGCTCACGTAGGCGATGATCACCGACGAGCCCGGGACGCCGCCCGCAAAGACCGAGAGGATGAGCGCCGCAATGAGCGCCGCAAGCGGCGGGATGAAGAACGGGGTCGCGATCCCGAGGCCCGGCACCGGGCGGGCGACGAGTTTTGTCACGACCGTCACGACCCCGACCCCGACGAGGGCAAGCCCGAAGAGCAGGTAGCCGCCGCTGATTATGACCGAGTCGTAGAGCAGGTAGAGCGATATCAGGACAGGAATCACGGCACCGCCGACGTTGACCGCGAGGACCGTCCGCGACACCGGCTGCGGGATGCGGTAGAGCCGTCCGTACATGGCGACGTAGCGGTCGTAGACAGGCGAGGCCGGGCGGCTTGTGAGCGTCCGGATGGGGATATTGATGAAACTTCCGATGAGGATCAGGAAGAGTATGACGAGCGCCTGCCACCAGGAGAACCCGAGCCTCGTGAACGTCGCCCCGATCGCCGAGAGAAAGAGGATCGGAAAGACAACAATGGCAAGGATGAAGAGAACGAACAAACCGAAGAGAAGGAGGAGCATCACGGGGGAGAACGGGTTGAAGATGACTCGGTCCATGCCGAAAGGTCTCCTCCTCATCTATAATATAAGCTACTCCGGAAGCGAGCAGACGATCGCGGCGTGATCCTGGTGGTAGGGCTCGAGCCACCGGACATCCACGACGACAAGGTGCTTCTCAAGCCCGGCCCGGGCCTCCGCGAGCACCTCGGCCGGGTCACGCCGGACGTCCACGCTCCGGGTCTTGAGCATCAGGATGAGGTGCCCGCCGGGTTTGAGGAAGACGAGGTTCCGCTCCGCGATCTCGACCTGGTTTGGCTGCGCCACATCCTGGTAGACCAGGTCCACCCCCTCCATGAACGGCGCATACTCCTCCGGCCTCCCCGCGTCGGCCATGATCGGGACGATATTCTTCCTCCGGCGGGCCACCTCAAGGAGGTCCTGCATCGGCCGGGGGGCAAACTCCACCGCGTAGACGGTCTCGACGTAGTCGGCGACGTGCGAGACCGTGGTCCCGTTCGCCGCACCGAGGTAGAGCACCCGCATCTCAGGCATAAGGTCTATCCCGCCACCGAGGGCATAAAGCGCCGCAAACTTGCTCCGGTAGGGGTCCCAGACCCGGTAGCCATCGAGCGTTCGCTCCCCGTAGACCCCGCCCTCGCCGGGCGAGACGAGCACGTTCCCAAGCCAGATCATCTCACTACCCCCGCCTCGTCGATCCGTGCCTGGGCATCCTCGATGAACTCCGGCACCGCCTCTCCCCGGTAATAGTCAAGTCGAGCGGCGATGGCGAGCTTCGCCGCGAGCACCCGGGCCACCCGGCCCCGGACCTCTTTTGGCGCGTTGTGGACCCGTCGGTGCTGGAAGATGATCCCGTGCTTCGGCGGCGGCGACCCGCCCCGGAGGTGCGAAAAGAGCGCCCGCTCCGAGCCGAGGACCTGGATGGTGCTCCCCGGCATCCTTGCTAGCGCGGCAAGTCCCCCTGCACAGGAGAGGAGACGGGCCGCGACCAGCCCGCCGATGAGGGCGCTCGTGTTCGGCATAACCTCGTCGGCCCGGGCCGAGACCTCCCGCATCAGACGGCTCCGCGTCCCGGCGAGCCGTTCGATCTCGCCTGCGACGTCCGCTAGACCTCCCCCTGCACCTCTGCGAACGATCGCGAGCATCTTCTTTGCCGGGAGGGAGCGGTACTTCCGGGAGAACGAGGGATTCGTGACCTGGTACCACTCCGCGGCGCGTTCCTGGAGGAGGTTGATGACATTGTCGAGTTCGTCGAGCATCCGGACCATCTGGAGGAGCTCGACGTCGCGGGCCTGGTATGATTGGGCAATCTTTTGCCGGGCAAGGGTCGTAGTGACCGCACGGAGCAGGTTGATGTACTCCTCCCGCGTCCGGATGACCCCGCAGTCCCGGGCAACCTCCCACTCTATGGGGGCGTATGACTCCATACCGGTGCGGAGCGTGGCGGCCCGCTCTGCGAGCCTGGCTGGATCGGTGCCGGCGGGCCGGCACCCGCTCTCATCGACGTCTCCGAACCAGTAGCGCTGTAGCATAGTACCGTATTGGGGCTTGGTCGATATAAGAGCGTCAGGCGAGCCCGAATGAGTAGGCCATCACCGGGACCATGATCGCCCCCATGCAGTAGACCCGGCGGATGTTGACGAGGGCCGGGACGTAGCCGACGGCCGTAGCAAGTATGAGGACGAGCACCCCGAACGGGCCGCAGAGGAAGAAGGAAAGGAGGGCGACAAAGGCGATGACGCCGTAATTTAACTTTTTGACGCTCATGCCGGAGAACCACGCGGCCATCGAGGAGAGGCGGACCGTCAGGAGGTAGGCCCCGACTGCGGCTATCGCACCCGCAAGGAGGATCGCGGTCGCAGGCGGGATCTCTTCGAGCGCCCCGATCGCGGCCATCACGCCGCTCCGCGTCCGGGATATGGCGTAGAAGGCGGCAAGCCCGAGGAAAGCGTTCACGGTGTTTGCGGCGCTGGTCGCGAGGATGTACTCCCGGGGGTTTGTGTCGTAGCCGACGACCGAGGTGAGAAGGGCGTTAGCCGTGGCGTTCGAGAGGCCCGGGAGCCAGCCGACGAGGGCTCCGACAGCCGAGCCGAGGAGAGAGCCCCGCCGGAGCGCACCCGGCGGGAGATCGATCCCCGAGAAGTGCTGCACCGGCATCGCCCCGTGCGATGCCTGGAGGAGGACCGCGATCCCGAAAAGCCCCGAGAGGAGGGGCATCAGCACCCCGGACTCCCCGCCCGTCGACCAGGCGAGGAATGAGTAGCCGAGCGAGAAGAGTCCGAGAACCCCGGAGACCGAAAAGACCGCGAACGCCCAGCCGGGAGATTCGGAGACGACGATGAGGTAGCCCGCAACCGCGAGGATGACAAGACCAATCCCCCAGTCGATCGCCGGCTGGAGCGCCGGGAGGACGAGGACGAAGGCGAGCGCGAGCGGGAGGGAGAGGACGACACCAAGAGCGCTCCCGAGAGCCGATATCCGGACGGCCTCCTCACCCCGACCATCGAGGCAGAGGGCGTGCGCCGGGAGGACCGCAAGCGAGGTGTCGGCATCCGGGATGCCAAGGAAGGTGCCCGGGACGTTGTCGAGGAACGTATGCGCTACAAGCGTGGCAAACATCGCAGAGGCGATGAACACCGGGTCGAACCAGGCGAGCAGCAGCGCCTGGAGCGATAGGAGAAGACCCGCCACGGTGTTTGCATGGATCCCGGGTACAAGACCGCTCACGGCGCCGCAACCGATCCCGACCGCGGCCCCGAGCAGAATACTTATGAGCACACAAAATATCGGTCAGAGCGGTTGGGGATAAATCAACCGAATTGCATCGCCCGATACAGTCATATTCCACCGGGGCGAAGGTTGTAACGATGAAGATCGCCATCACCCGGCTCGAAGACAAGGCAGCGGGCGACCGCGCCCTCTGCGCAACCTATGGTCACGACTGCTACACGGTCTCGCCCCTTCGGGCGGAACTGCGGCCCGAACGCGTCGCTTCATTCGTCGAGGCCGTCCACCGGGGCGAGTTCGACTGCCTCTTCTTCTCAAGCGCTCTTCCCGCCGCAATCGTCGGACCGAGGCTTGAGCGCTGGCCCCGGGTGATCGCAATCGGGCCGAAGACCGCCGAAGTCCTCAGGGAGGCCGGGATCGAGGCGGAGGTTCTCCCCTCGTTCTACTCCCGGGACTTCGTCCCCTACCTCGGCGACTGGCTCCGGGGCCGGACGATCGGGATCCCGCGGGCCGACGTCCCGAACCCGCGCCTCCTCGAGGCGATCACCGCAGCGGGAGGGAAGGTCAGGGAGGAGCGGGTCTATGCCCTCGTCCCCACAGGGACCGAACTTGCGCTTGATGACGCCGACGCAGTCCTCTTCACGAGCGCGATGTCCTACCGCGAGGCCCGGTGGCAGCCCCGCGACGACCTCCTCCTCCTCGCCATCGGCGAGATCACCGCCGATGCCATGCGGGCCGGCGGGCACCCCCCGGCGGTCGTCGGAGACGGATCGCTTGCAGGAACCCTTGAGACACTGAACCGCTACCTGGAGAGCCGGTGAGAGCGTTGAACGGAGAGGAAGAGATCATACCCGAATCCGGGATCGTCGTCATCGACAAACCCCGGGGGCCGAGCAGCCACCAGGTGACCGCCTGGGTCGGGGATATCCTCGGGCGGCGGGTCGGCCACGCCGGGACGCTCGACCCACAGGTCTCAGGCGTGCTCATCGTCATGTTCGGCAACGCCGTCCGGCTCGCCCCAGTCCTCCTCTCTCACAACAAGGAGTACGTCTGTCTGATGCGGCTCCATGGCGACGCGGACCGCAAGGACGTCGACCGGGTTGCGGCGGAGTTCGTCGGCCGGATCTACCAGCGGCCGCCCAAGAAGAGCGCAGTCAAGCGGAGCCTCCGGATCCGAAAGATCCATGAGCTCGAGATCCTCGATATGGAAGGCCGGCTCGTCCTCTTCCGGGTCAGGTGCGACGCCGGGACCTACATCCGGACGCTCTGCATCCATATGGGCTACGCCATAGGGACCTGCGGCCACATGGAAGAACTCCGGCGGATACGCTCGGGCCCGTTCGACGAGGCTGCCGCCGTCACGCTCCATGAACTCGCCGATGCCGCAGGAGAGGCCCGGGACGGCAACCCCGCACCCCTCCGGCGGATGATCCTACCACCGGAGGCCGCCGTCGCGGACCTCCCAAAAGTCGTCATCCGCGATACCGCGGTCGACGCCGTCTGCCGCGGCGCGATCCTCGCCGGGGTGGGGATCAGGGAGTTGGTGGGCGGGTTTGGGAAGGGCGAGACGGTCGCGATCATGACGCAGCGCGGCGAGCTCGTCGGGCTCGGGAAAGCCCTCGTCAGTTCTGCGAAGGTAAAACCCGGCTCCCCCGGATTTGTCATCGCCCCCTCCACCGTTCTGATGCGGCCCGGCACCTATCCGAGGGGCTGGAAGGTGCACGCAAGAGAGTGAGAGGGGCGTTCCAGGAGATATTATTAATAGAGTATCCCGCCAACTAATGATGCACATTCTGTGCTGAGGTAGTCTAGACCGGTAAGGCGCGGGCCTGGAAAGCCCGTGGGGCGTTGAGCCCCTCGGGAGTTCAAATCTCCCCCTCAGCGCTATTGTTTTTGTTACTGTTGTTGTAGTTTGCGTCCAGTGAGATCCCAGGCGGTATACCGGCGGGCTCCCGGGCGGCGAAGCTATCCGGTGGACAGAGGGTCCGGCCGCCTATACATCCTGGCGCAAGGAGAGAAACATCCGGGATCTCCACGTCAAAACGATATCCCGAGCATCATCAGAGCAAAGAGCACCAGGTCGTAGACAGTGTGCGTGATCGCCGATGTCGTGGTGTTCGCGTACTGCCGGATGTACGCGAAAGCGATCCCCGCCATAAAGACCGAGATGAGGCCGTCCCAGCTGTACTGAAACGCGTGGAGCGACGCAAAGAGGAGCGCCGGGATGAGGATGCCAAACCGGGGCTGGAGCAGGCCGCGGATACTCACTTCCTCGCCAAACCCCGCTGCTATGGACGCCGCGATGATCCCGGGCAGGGTGAGAGTGCCTGCAAAGAGGAGGTTGACGGCCTCCTCGTCGGTGACCGGAATGCCGAGCCAGCCCACCAGAGCGGCGAGCGCCGGGTCGATGAAGTGGAACGCGACCACGAGTAGAATTGCCGCACCGATGGCAAGAAGGATCTCCCTTCCCGTCGGCCGGACGAGCCCGAGCCGGTCCAGGGTCTCGGGGATGGTCCGGCGGACGCAAGCCCCGGCGATGAAGAACGAACCGATGAGCGTCCAGAAGAGGGTATATGCATTCAGCGTGACCGACTCCGCGAGGAGGTCCCCGGACTCGAACAGGAGATCGAGGATGGGCTGCGAGAGGAACGGCGGACCCCCGGAGACCAGGAGCGGGACCGGCGGGATGAGGATCATCGCAAGGATGACCACGAGCGCAACCGTATGAAGCAGCGAGTCCGGGTCGAACGGGAGGTACCCCGCAAGCCATACCCGGAACCGGCGTGAGAGGCCGACGAGGCTTACGCTCCCTGCCGCAAGGACGCCGAGGAGAAGGAGAGCCACCTCTGCAGCCAGGCCGAGATCGACCGCATCGATATCGGGTTCATCGGCTTCGAGCACATCCGCCGGGACGATCGCGAGGATTCCAAAACCGGCCGCAGCGAGCGCAAACCCCCCGATGATGAGGAGGAGCCAGAGGACCGCAATCCACCGGAACGCAGGGTGCCGGATCCTCGCGAGATAGACAAGCATCGCGAGGATGACAAAGACTGATACATCGAGCGCTGCGGCAAGAAACGAGCCCACCTCCCCGCCGACTCCCCCGAAGGCCGCAATCAGGGTGAGGAGGCCGAAGAAGATGATCAGCAGTTCCGGGGCGTGGCGGCGGCAGGGTTCTAGCGACATGGGATCCTCGGTAAGTCTGGTACCCTTTGGGTCGGGAGCAGAAGAACGTAGCGTTCACCGCCAATGCAGCCGCCCTATAAGGATCCAGATTAAAACTCCCACGATGGCAAGGAAGACCGCCTGCGAAAGAAAGATCGCCGGCAACGGCAACGAACCAAGGAGAGCAGCGCCCGCGAACGGTCCGGCCGCAAGACCCACGGAGTAGAAGGTGTTGTAGATACCATAAGCAGCGCCCTGCGAGCCGTGATCGCGATAGATGCCGGAGAGGATCGGCATCACCGGAACCAGGGCGCAGCTCAGAAAGACCCCCAGTACGAAGACGGCGGCGACGGTGAGCATGAGGGCAGGAGCCTGTACGGCGGCGAGGATCGCAACCCCGGAGAAGGAGAGTCCTCCGCCGATGAGGTAGCGGCTCCCCCCATACCGGTCGTAGATTCTTCCTGCGACCGGCTGGGCGAGGATGGTCGCGACCGCGAGCACCGCAAAGACAAGCCCGATCATCGCCGGGGATGCTGCAAATGTGTCATGCAGGTAGACCGGCAGGTAAGGGTCGATGACGCCGTAGGTCCAGGAGGCGGCAACGATCGCGGCGGCACAGGCGGCCAGCGGAAGGAGGGCACCCGACGGCAGCATCGGTGAGCGGTCCTGTCTGCAGGTCGGCACCGGGATAGCCAAGACTACGAGGCCGACGACGGCGGCGAGGAGCGCCGGGACGAGGAAGGTCGCGGTGTAGCCCAGGTACTCGAAGAGCAGCCCGCCGACGACCGGCCCGACGATCGTCCCGAACCCGACGGCCGAAAGAGCGATACCCATCCTCTCCCCGAGCCTCGCCGGGTCGCAGGTATCGGCAAGGAGTGCAAGCCCGGCAGACCAGGTGGCTGCGGCCGATATCCCCTGAACAGTCCGGGCGATGAAGAGATGCGTTATCGTCGTCGAAAACCCGAAGAGTGCCGTCGCGAGGGCGAGGAGGAGCATCCCGACGACGATGAGGGGGCGGCGCCCCACCCGATCGGAGAGGAGGCCCATTGGAATGGAGAAGAGGAGGAGCATGGCGGCGTAGGTCCCAAAGACCATCCCGATGACCGATTCGTCCACCCCGAAACGGGGTGCGTATTGTGGAAAGATCGGGATAAGAAGGCCGTAGATCATCATATCCATGAAGATGACGAGCACGACCAGCACGAGAATGACGTCCGGCGATGCGGCAATGCGGTGTAGCAGATCCCTGGCAGTCACGGTCTTTCCTCTCCACGCGGCTGCCGCCGTCGGTGTGGCGCCGCTCCCCTCCCACCGTTAGGTAGGTACCGTCAGCGTATATCGATAGCAGAAAAGGTTTTTCGCCGGAGCCCCTTCACATGGGTTCCCGGTAGTACGCGAGCTCGCGGGCGTAGGGCCGGAACGCCTCAACGAGCGCCGCTGCTTCCTCATCGGGAAGGGGGCCCTTCCGTGCGGCGGCAGCAAGCGCCTGAACCTCGAGAGGCGTCGAGCACCCGACGATTGCGACGGTGATGTCCTGGGCGAGGGCGTAGCGGACGAGGATCTCCGCCGTCACCCCCGCATCGGAGGAGAGGTAGTGCGATCCTCCAAGCACCTTCATCCCGATGACCGCGACCCCCTGCTCCCGTGCGGCCGGGAGGGTTGACGAGAGGAACCCGCCGGGTGCGCCCTCGACAGGGTTGACCGGCATCATCACGGCGTCAATCGGCCAGGCCTCCACCGCATGCGAGAGGACGTCGGGGTCGTGGTGCCCCGTCACCCCGATGTACCGGACGATGCCGGAATCCCTCGCCTCGATGAACGCCTCAAGGGCGCCGTCAGAACCCTCGAGATCCCTGATATCGGTAAATGTTCTGACATCGTGGATCTGCCAGAGGTCGAGGGTCTCGATCTTCATCCTCTGGAGGGTCATCTGGAGATCCATCTCTGCATCGGCGTGCTGCCGGCTTGCCGACTTGCTGGCTAAAAAGACCCGTTCTCTGAGATCCGGGCGGCTCCCCCAGACCTCCCCGTAGTAGTCTTCGCTCCCCGCATAGACCCTCGCCGAGTCGAAGTAGGTGATCCCCTGATTGAGAGCCTCGGTGATGACGGCCTTTGCCTCCGCATGCCGTCCGTAGGTCCGGAGAACCCCCTCTCCCCCGAGCCCCACCCGGGTGACCTCCTGCCCGGTCCTTCCGAACCGGCGCTTCATGAGCCCCTCCATGGGCTATCCTATCCGGTCTTTGCGATATAAAACCTTCACCGAGGAACCAAAGAGTTATCCGTCCGGTATCCTACCAGGAGCCGGAGGTATCCATATGCCGAAAATAGTCTGGTTCAACATCCCTGCCGGCGATACCGGCAGGGCGCGGACGTTTTATGAGGACGTCTTCGCCTGGAGGATAAGACCGTTTCCCGGAATGGAGCAGGAGGGGTATCTCGAGATCGAGACCGGAGGGGTAGGCGGCGAGATCATTCCCCGGGCCCACGCCGGCGAGCCGCTAACGGTCTTCATCGGGGTCCCCTCCGTCGAGGAATACGCAGCCCGGGTCCAGAAGGCGGGAGGAAGGGTCGTGATCCCAAAGAGGGCGGTTCCAGGGAGAGGCTACTTCGTCATCTGCGAGGATACCGAGCAGAACCGGCTGGGCCTCTGGGAAAGCGACCCAACGGCAGCGTAAGTGGGTATCGGCCGGACTCGGGGCAGTTCACACCAGAACATGCTTTCACCAGCCATCGATCCCGGGGAGAGGGGGTGTTCCATCGGAGAGCGGGCAGCATAATGATGGATCGTCAATACGGTCGGACAGCCCGGGGGTAAAGGAACGGACTCTTCTCGTGCGGCATAATACCTAAAAGGCTCTCTGCATCAACCCAACGTTACTGCGGGAAGACGACGCACACCAACGAGGTTTTTACGCCCCGAATTTTCGTTTTCAGAGGGAGGATAAAGTTTATTTACGCCAAGCAACATCGTCCACCGCATGAAGAAAGTGTTTGGTATCCTTGCCCTCATGGTGATCGCGAGCATCATGATCGCAGGATGTGTACAGCCAGCGGGTAACGAGACGGTGACCCCCGGCGCTACGCCGGGACTTACCGAGACACCCGCAGGAACAGTAACGACACCGATAGAGACCGAGACACCCGCAGGAACAGTAACGACACCGATAGAGACCGAGACTCCTGCCGGAACAGTGACGACACCGATGGGGACTGAGACACCCGCAGGAACAGTGACGACACCTGTCGGGGGTGAGACCCCGACGACGACTTCCGCCGCGAATGTAACAGAGACACCGCCGGCACCGCCGGCGGCTGCCGTCGCTGATGAGATCGTCTCCATCACCGACAGCGGGTTTAGCCCGAGCTCGATCACCGTACCCACGGGGACCACGGTAGGCTGGATCAATGAAGGTACGGTAAACCAGACCGTCACAGCAACGACCGATTCAACTGGCTTCTTTGACTCCGGGCTGCTTCAGCCGGGTAACTCGTTCGCCCACAACTTCAGGGCCACAGGGAACTACACCTACACTTCACAGACATCAGGAGCGACAGGAGAGGTCATAGTCGTCCCCAGTACCGCCTCCTAAACCCTCTTTTTTGTGCAGAGCACTCTACGCCCGCCGGTATGCCACGGCCGCTCGGACCAACCGTTCAGCAAAGCCTTCCGGGAAGTAGGCGTGGGTGTACTGTCCGACCGCGTTCTGCACGGAAAGGCCGTCACGGCCGTTGTCGATTCCCCGGCCGCGGAGGAGTTCGACGGCGAACCGTGCATCGGGAGCGCAATCGAGACGCGAGTAGTGAAATTCGTGGCCCCGGAACGAGGAGCCCGGTGCAAGCACCGGTGCCCCGCCGACCACCCGGGCCTCCACGTAGCCAAGCCCCTGGATGCGTTTCGTCATCGCGGCCGACGCCGGGAGGACGCCCGCCATCGGGAAATCACCCTCATCGGTCGTAAGCCGCTCGGTGAGGTAGATGAGCCCCCCGCACTCCGCGTAGACCGGCATGCCGTCGCCGACCGCCCGCCGCACGTCCTCACGGCACCGGGAGGCCGCAAGCGCCCCGGCGTGGAGTTCCGGGTAGCCTCCCCCGAGGTAGAGAGCGTCCACGTCCGGGAGCCGATCCGTCAGAGGTGAGAAGAAGACCAGGTCCGCCCCGGCCCTCACGAGCCGGTCGAGGTTGTCGCGGTAGTAGAAACAGAACGCCGCGTCATTGGCGACGCCGATACGGACACCTGCATCCGGTCGGGTGGGGACATCCGGAGGCACCGGAAGGGGCGGGGCCGACCGGGCGAGGTCCAGGATCCCGGAGAGATCGCACGTCTCCTCCACCACCGCACCGAACCGTGCCATCGCCTCGGTCTCGGCCGCCATCGCAAGCCCGAGGTGCCGGCTTTCGACCGCAAGATCCCTTCTCCGCGGGATCCCGCCGTAGATCGGGAGGCTCTTCGTCTCTTCGATCATGGCAAGATGGCGGGGGCTCCCGATCCGATTAAGGATGATTCCGGCGACCCGGACAGCCGGATCGAACCCCGCGTAGCCCTGGGTCATGGCGTGGACGCTCCGCGACGCACCCCCTGCATCGACCACGAGAATGACCGGGGCGTCGAGGATCTTTGCGACGTGCGCCGTGCTCGCGGTATCGGTCCCCTCAAGCCCGTCGAAGAGCCCCATCGCACCCTCGACGACGGCGATATCCGCCCCGGCGGAGGCACGGACGAACGTCTCCCGTACTCCCGCCTCTCCCATCATATAGGGATCGAGGTTGCGGGACGTCCGGCCGCAGATGGCCGAGTGATGCGTGGGATCGATGAAATCCGGGCCCACTTTGAAGGGCTGGACGGCGAGCCCACGGGCGGTGAGCGCCGCCATCAGGCCGCTTGCAAGCGTGGTCTTGCCGCAGCCGCTGTGGGTTCCCGCGATGACGATTCGTGGAATCGGGCGCATAGCGTTCCAGTACTCATCAATACCGCAGAAGATAAATATGAGGGAGAATAACCAGCATATATCAAAAATATTTTTAGTTATAACAAATTAATTTGATTGCACCGCCAGGAGGGCGGTCGGGTGATCATCATGCACATCATGGAAGGATTCTTACCAAGCCCCTGGTGGGAGATCTGGTTCCTCGTCTCCCTGCCCTTCATCGTCATCGGACTGTACCAACTCGACAGGCTCGTCAAAGAGAAACGAGAAGCCCTGCCGCTTCTTGCGGTCGCAGGCGCATTCGTCTTCGTCCTCTCCTCGCTCAAACTCCCCTCGTTCAACGGGAGTTGCTCCCATCCCACGGGGACGGGGCTTGGCGGCATCCTCTTTGGCCCCTGCATCGCCGCCGTCCTCGGCCTGATCGTCCTCATCTTCCAGGCGGTCTTCCTCGCCCACGGCGGGATCACCACCCTCGGGGCGAACGTCTTCTCGATGGGGATCGCGGGGCCCGCCGTCGCCTACCTCATCTATAAAGCCGGGACCCGGGCGGGTGCAAACACCTACGCGACGGTCTTCCTTGCCGCTGCCCTTGCCGACCTCGTTACGTACGTCGTCACCTCCATCCAGCTTGCGCTCGCATTTCCCGCAGCCACCGGGTTTTTTGAGGCGTTCTCGGCCTTCGCCGCGATCTTTGCCGTCACCCAGGTCCCGCTCGCCATCGTGGAAGGAGCGGTGATTGCACTCGTCTTCAAGTATATCGTCCAGCTCAAACCCGAGATCCTCACCCGCCTAAACCTCCTATCCGAAAGCACCGTCAAGAAACTCCAGGAGGCCGCCGCATGAAGTATCGTATGGAGATCGCGGTCGCCGCAATCATCATCATCTTTGCCGCGGTCTTTCTCGTTCAGGACGCCGCGATCCGGGCCTCCGGAGAGGAGGCCTGGGGCGGGGCAGACGGCGAGGCCGCCGCCCTCATCGAGGCTTCAGGCTACGAGCCCTGGACGGAGTCCTTCTGGGTGCCCCCGAGCGGTGAGATAGAGTCGCTCCTCTTTGCCCTCCAGGCCGCCATCGGTGCCGTGATCATCGGCTACATATTCGGCTACTGGCATGGCAGCAGGAAAACCGCCTGATTTTTTGACGGACCGGTCAACTCGGTAAGGGGACGGGACTACCGTGCACAATATCCTCGATGACTATGCTCAGACAAACGGTCTGCGGCAGATAAACCCGGGGCTTAAACTCTTCATCGGAATTGCGAGCATCCTCCTCTGCGTCTCGTCCCCAGGACCCGTCGCCCCTCTCTTCGTCTCAGCCTCGATGAGCGCTGCGATCCTAGTCCTGGCAAAGATTCCGGTCCGGTTCTACACCCGGCTCCTCCTCATCCCGGTCTCGTTTGCGGCAATGAGCATCGCCGTGATCCTCTTCATCACCCCAGGAGGAGACGTCCTCCTCGAGGTCCCCGGTCTTCCCCTCACGATCACGGCCGGGGGGGCAAACCTCGCCGCCCTCCTCCTCGCCCGGGTCTTCGGGGGGATGTGCTCGCTCTTCTTCATCGCGCTCACGACCCCGATGGCCGAGATTCTCGAGATCCTCCAGCGACTCCGGGTGCCCGCCGTCTTTGTCGATCTTACCATGCTCACCTACCGGTTCATCTTCATCCTCATCGAAGAGGCGGGCCAGATCTATCGTGCGCAGGTGATGCGCCTCGGTTACGGCCGGTTCCGGGAATCGATCCAGTCGTTTGGGATGCTTGCCGGAGCCCTCTTCCTCCGCACCTGGGAGAGCGGCGAAGCCCTGATCCTCGCGATGGACGCACGCTGCTACGACGGCAGGCTCACCCTCCCCGGTGAACCCCGATCCATCTCCGCCACAGCGGTTGCGGCCGCCCTCCTCTATCTCCTGGCCGCCCTCGGAATCCTGCTCTCTACCGGAGGTCTGACACTCATATGACGACACCACTGCTTGAGACCAAGAACGTCACCTACGCCTACCCAAACGGTCCTGCCGCCCTCGCCGGGGTGAGCATCAAGATCGCCGCCGGCTCGAAGACCGCCCTCGTCGGGCCGAACGGCGCCGGGAAATCGACGCTCCTCCTGATGCTCAACGGCATGATCCGACCCGATTCGGGAGAGGTCCGCTTTGGCGGCCGACCGATTGCATACGATAACCAAAGTCTCCGGGAACTGCGCCGCCGGGTCGGATTCGTCTTCCAGAACCCCGACGTCCAGATAATCGCCCCGACCGTTGAGGCGGACGTGGCCTTCGGGCCGGTGAACCTCGGTCTTTCCCCCGACGCCGTCCGGCGGGCGGTCCGGGACGCCCTCGGCTATGTCGGGCTCCAGGGTTACGAGAAGCGGCCTCCCCACCACATCTCCGACGGGGAGAAGAAGCGCGTCGCCATCGCCGGTATCCTCGCGATGGAGCCGGCGGTCCTCGTCTTCGACGAACCGACGAACACCCTCGACCCCGCGAGCTCTGAGGAGGTGATGGAGCTCCTCGACGAACTCGCCTCCAGCGGCCGGACGGTGCTCGTATCGACGCACGACGTCGAGCTCGCCTACCGCTGGGCCGACTCGGTCATCCTCATGGCGCATGGCAGGGTCCTTGCCCGTGGGCCGCCGGAAGAGGTCTTCTCGGACCACGCCCTCCTTGCCACCGCCCGCCTAAAACCACCAGCCCTGCTCGACCTCTACAACGAGCTTGGGCTACGGCGCATCATCGACCGCGACGTCCCGCCTAAGAGCGTGCTTGAGTTCACCGACCGGATCGAGCGGGTGCTGCACGGCCACGTCCCGGCACGGAACGGGACCGGGACGATCTACCTCTGCAACGCCGACCGGACCGGCGGCGACGAGGTTCGGGCGCTCCTGGAGCGCGGAGAGGTCGATCACGTCGGGGCAATGGGCACACGCGCAAAGGAGTTCGCGAACCGAGAGCGGATCATCCTCGATTACACCTACGGTGTCATCGACAAGTGCATCCTAAAGGCGCTCATCGGCGAGAACTCGCTCATCATCACCACCGGGGGTATGGTCGAGCATGTCCACCGCCGGATCGGGGAGTACGGCGCCGAGAGCGGACGCAAACTCATCGTGACACCGGTGCAAGAGACGTTGACCCCGGTACCCGACCGCGAGAGGATACCGGAATAATCGGGGCGGTAATTGTCCCGGAGTGAGCTTATGGTCCGGGCAGACTGGTTTGTCCCCTGACCATCATCAACGTTCGGGCGAAGATTAATCCGATACCGGTACCTGTGGATATCTTATGATGGTCGAGGAGGTGCTGCACAGGATATCGGAGCAGGCAAAACGGAAACGGATGAGCCTGCCCGACCATAAGACAAAGATCGTCTGTACCATCGGGCCCGCATCCCGTTCCCGGGAGGTGCTCGTCCGGATGATCCAGGCCGGCATGGACGTCGCCCGGCTCAACCTCTCCCACGGATCGTTCGACGAGCACCGGGAGACCATCCGCAACATCCGGGCCGCCGCGGATGATGCCGGGCTCCCGGTCACGATCCTGATCGATCTGCCCGGACCCAAGATCCGGATCGGCGATCTTGCGATCGAGCCGCTGGAACTCCACAAAGGCGAGGTCGTCACCCTCACCACCGCCCCGGCGGCCGGCGATCCCACACGGATCCCTGTCGAGTTCGAGCAGTTTCCGCAGCTGGTCTCGGAAGGGAGCATCATCTACCTCAGCGACGGGTTCCTCCAACTCCGGGTCAATGAGGTCGCGGGATCGGACGTCCGGGCAACGGTGATCGTCGGCGGCCCCCTCCTCTCGCGCAAGGGGATGAGCATCGTGGGCGGCGGAGGAGTCCTCGCAGTCAGCGCCCTGACCGACCGCGACCGAGAGTGCATCGATTTCGGGCTTGGAGAAGGGCTCGATACGTTCAGTATATCCTTCATCGAGCGGCCGGAGGACATCCTGAGAGCCAGAGAGCATGCGGCCCGGTCCGGGAAGACCATCAAGGTGATCTCAAAGATCGAACGGCAGGAGGCGCTCGCAAACATCGACGGGATCCTCCGGGAGACCGACGGCGTCATGATTGCCCGCGGCGACCTCGGGGTCCAGATCCCCATTGAGGAGGTTCCTGCGGTGCAGAAACGGATCATCCAGAAGGCCAATATCCTCGGCCGGCCGGTGATCACCGCCACCCAGATGCTGATGTCGATGACCGACAACATCCGGCCGACACGAGCGGAGGTGACCGATGTCGCAAACGCCATTCTCGATGGGACGGATGCCGTCATGCTCTCCGAAGAGACGTCCATCGGGAAGTACCCGGTCGAGACGGTCGCGATGATGGCAAAGATTGCCCGTTCGACCGAGGAGAAACGCTCGAGTATCGGGCCGGGGTGCAACCTGCTCGGCTATTTCCGGCAGGGAAAAGGCCGGGAGAAGATCACCGTCAACGATGTCGTCTCGTTAAACGTCATCGAGGCACTGGACGCTCTCAATATCCGGTTCGTGCTGACGCCCACCCGCTCGGGGATCACGCCGAGGAATATCTCCCGGTTCAAGCCTGAAGCCTGGGTCCTCGCGTTCACCCGGAACCCGAGCACAGCCAAGTTTCTGGCGTTCTCCTACGGGGTCAGGCCGTTCCTGATCCGGAGCGAGAAGGAATACTGGCACGGAGCGATCCTGGACGCGATCCGGGACTGGGGCCTGATCGAACCCGGCGAGCGCGTGGTGCTGACCGAAGGGGTCTCCCCGGGGCGTGAGGGCACGGACTCGCTCATCATCCTGACCGTTGATTAAAGAGACCCCCGGCACAACAAACCCTATCCCGGTGGGGAGCGAACACCTACAGTAGATGGGAGCGGCCGCATCAGAGAAGCGTGAGGTTCCGGGCCAGGACGGCGTGCTCAAAGAGAAGACTGCACGCCTCTCGGTCGCTTCGAATGCATTTCTTGTGACGGCGAAACTCGCCGTCGGATTTGCCATCGGCTCGATCAGTATCATATCCGAGGCAATTCACTCCGCTATCGACCTGATTGCCGCGATCATCGCCTACTTCTCGGTCCGGCAGTCTGCCCGGCCCCCCGATGAGTGCCACACCTTCGGGCACGGGAAGTACGAGAGCATATCGGGGCTCCTTGAGGCGGTCCTGATCCTCGCAGCCGCCCTCCTGATCATCAGCGAGGCGGCGGGAAACCTCCTTGGCGAGGGGGAGACGCTGGACGTCGACGGGCTCGGGCTCGGTATCGCGGTCATGCTGCTCTCGGCCGGGGTGAACCTCTACGTCTCGTCCCGGTTGATGAGAGTGGCAAAGCAGACCGAGTCGATAGCGCTCGAGAGCGATGCCTGGCACCTGCGGACCGACGTCTACACCTCCGCCGGGGTCGTGGCCGGGCTCGTCCTGATCCGGCTGACCGGTCTTGTCGTCCTCGATTCTATCGTTGCGCTCGCGGTCGCCGTCATCATCCTCCGGGCGGCCTTCGATCTTATCCGGCGCTCGTTTGAGGACCTCGTCGACCGGAGTCTTCCCCCAGATGAGGAGAGCCGGATCCGGGAGATCATCAGCAGCCACTGCACGGACGTCATCGGGTTCCACCGGCTCCGGACCCGCCGGTCGGGACCGAACCGGTTCGTGGACCTCCACCTTGTCGTCCCGAGGACCGCGACCCTCGAGGAGGCGTACGGTATCGTAAAAGAGGTGGAAGACGACGTCAAACGGGAGTTCCCCCGGACAAGCGTCACGATCCGGGTCCAGCCCTGCACCGGCGAGGACTGCCCGGCTTGCGCGATCTATACTGTGTGCGATCACGCGGTGCACCGGGACTGACCGCCGCTCTCAGAGCAGCACTGCAAGAACGAGGCAGGCCACGACCGGGACGACGAGGTTGTCGTCCACGGGGCTTGCGAGTTCCGCAAGGCCGGCGATCGCGGCGGTCAAAAGAGCGATCGGCGGCGGGACGATGAGAGAGAGCACAACCGCCGTCACCACAATTCCGGCGGATGTGCCCTCAAGGGACTTGTGGTTGTAGATCCGGGTCCGGCCGAACCGGACGCCGACAAGCGTGGTGACGCTGTCAAGGAGCGAGAGCACAACAAGTCCGGCGAAGGCAATCCCTTTTGGGAAGAATACAAGGCAGAAGAGGGCACCGATAGCAAAGAAGAGAGCTCCTCTACCCGGGACGGCATCCCGCCGCTCAAGACCCGCAAGGATCCGCGAGATGACCGGGATGGTGTAGCCACGGGAGACGGCGTCGGAGAGGATGGACCCACCAAAGAGGGCAATCATGAGGACTGCAAGGGCGAGGTCGCGGTCAAAGAGGAGGACAAAGCCCGCGATCCCGAGCCCGAAGACGAGGTGGACGACCTGCCGGAGCGACTCGTTCATCCTCTCCGGTATCGGCGTGCAGACGGTTAAACTCTCGTCTGGTCGCAACATCACCGCGAGCGGCATTCCCGTATGATGGCCCGGGCATCCTCGCGGATATTCTCAAGCGCGGCTTCTACGTTTGCGACCGTGCGAGAGTGCACTCTCCCCGGTGCCGGCCTCGACGCTTGGTATGGGAACCGGGGCTGTCGGGCGGGGGTCATGCACGTATCCTCGTCCTCCACAGACTTGAAGAACCTGCCTAGAATCACTTCGATAACGTATTATCCCGATACACTAAATTTGAACTACATCTCCCACCCGGGCGACCGTATCATGACCGCGGAACACACACCCAGACCAGAGGGTTGGAAGGCTCTTTTCGCGAACCCCTACATCATCATTCCCATCAAGTTCATCCTCCCGCTTGCCATCATTCCCGCGGTCATTGCGGCGCTCTACCTGACTGAGCCCTACGAACGATTCCTGATCATCTCCGGGCTGATCGCCGCCTACTTCGTCCCCCCGGCCGGGAAGGAGACGATCATCCCCCTCGCGATCATCGCGGGTTATCCCTGGTGGCTCATCACGGCCGTGATCTTCCTCCTCGACGTCGCCGTCTCTCTCTTTGTCGTCTGGAACTTCGATCTGGCTCTGAAGATCCCCTTCATCGGCCGGCTGATTGAGAGCGGGATGACGTTCGGCAGGAACTACACCGAGCGCCAGCCATGGCTCAGGCGGTTCTCTACGATCGGGCTCATCCTCTTTGTCTTCTTCCCGCTCCAGGGGACGGGGGCGATGAACGGGGCGATCCTCGGGCGACTGCTCGGGCTGAGCGGACGGCGGGTCTTTGGTTGCGTCTGCACGGGATCGCTTGCCTCCTGCCTCGTCTTTGCCCTCGGCGCCGACGTGCTCCTGGAGATCTACCGCGAGGATCCTACACTCGGGATCGGGATCCTGGTCGGGATCGTTGCTGCGATCGTGGCCGCGGCCGCGGGCTGGCTTATGCATAAGAGGCGGCTCCGTGAACGGCGGCCATGATGGCTGCTGTTTTCGGTGGAAACCGAAGTAATTTCGCAGTATTTATATCCTTCCAAGTCATTGCTACCATTTACGAGGCTTTTAAATGAATTCAGTGTCGTATCCTAGGATTGCCCCGTTTTTGGCGATTCTGGTTGCGATATGCGTGGGGGTTGCGATCGGCGTCGGTTTTGTGGTGCTTGACCAGCCGGTGGCGCCATCCGATCCCGCGACCGAGCATGATGCTACGGTGCTCCTTACACATCTTCAGTCCGATATCTCCACGGTGCTCGAGGCGCTCGATGGCCGCCTGAGCCACGTTGCCTTCGGGGATACTGGCCTAAGCGAGAGCACCACCCGCGGTGTCCCTGTGAACCTCAACTGGTCGGATCTTGAGATTGTCTGTGGGACGCTCCCTGATGCGGACGGGGGGATCGTTGCGGCCGATCCGGCCTTCGACATCGATGGCCAGAGTCCCGAGGATCAGGACCACGCCCTTACGTCGGAGGTGTTCCCGGAGGTGATCGTCACGACGCCGGTCTTCTCGGGAGAGGAGCCCTCCTCAGGGGCTACCCCGGTCACCTTCTCTCTGTATGATCTGCTTGACGGGATTGCCGACCCGGCGGCGAACGACACCACAACGAGGTGACGGTCCTCAGGACGACGACCGGGCTCCACGGGGTTGAGGGGAGGGAGTATCCTAACATCGTTTCTTGTTTATAGTGCCAAAACGCAGTGCACCTCAATCCAACACCAATCTAAATGATTTGCAAGTGTGGGGCGCGGTACCAGTTACATTAGTCCGATTCAAACGTTGAGGGCCAGGTAGAAGACCATCACCAGAAACAGTTTCAATCCTACATTAGTCCGATTCAAACCGGCTGAGGTCCGGGAGATACAATCCGAGTTCAGGCAGGTTTCAATCCTACAATAGTCCGATTCTAACCAGGAGCAAACTCTGCAAACCGGTTCCGGCACACTTATTTCAATCCTACAATAGTCCGATTCTAACGAGAAGTCGTAAGTGACGGCCCACCCGAGCCCGGACATTTCAATCCTACAATAGTCCGATTCTAACGCCGCTGCACGACGGCGGCCTGTGGTCGGTCGCGGAGATTTCAATCCTACAATAGTCCGATTCTAACACGCCGGAGCGGCGGTTGCGACGAGGCCGGATCCTATTTCAATCCTACAATAGTCCGATTCTAACGAGCGTAACGCCACACATTGCGCACTTTGCGGTGCTTATTTCAATCCTACAATAGTCCGATTCTAACATCTCGCTCGCCCAATCAATGACGAGGTTGATCCGTATTTCAATCCTACAATAGTCCGATTCTAACCGCTGACGCTCACATCAACATATCCGCTAGTGTCAAATTTCAATCCTACAATAGTCCGATTCTAACAGAAGGATCAGGAGGTCCATACCCTCGACAACCGCAAATTTCAATCCTACAATAGTCCGATTCTAACGCTTGCAAGAGGCAATTCATCTCAGCATGAATCGCAATTTCAATCCTACAATAGTCCGATTCTAACCGATTCTCTGTGCGACAAATACTACACCATCTTTCAGATTTCAATCCTACAATAGTCCGATTCTAACATTAAGTGCACTCCTCGCATTATGTTCCGAAACAGATTTATTTCAATCCTACAATAGTCCGATTCTAACATTGATCGCTGCTGAGCGGTCCGCGGCAGTGAAGGGATTTCAATCCTACAATAGTCCGATTCTAACCAGCCTGCCACATCACGGTGTACCTCGACAAGTGCAAGAATTTCAATCCTACAATAGTCCGATTCTAACTTTCGAGGTCCTCCGAGGAGTACCCCTCTGTGTTTTATTTCAATCCTACAATAGTCCGATTCTAACTCGAACCGTTTATTTTGGACCCGACGATCTACACCATTTCAATCCTACAATAGTCCGATTCTAACCGTTCAGCTGCGTCTCGATGAGCGAGATGTTGATGAATTTCAATCCTACAATAGTCCGATTCTAACTGTCAATCCTGCACATCAAGAATCTTAAGATTGAGCCATTTCAATCCTACAATAGTCCGATTCTAACACGAAGAGCAATCGTTTAGCGCCTTCGACTTTGTTTATTTCAATCCTACAATAGTCCGATTCTAACCGTCATCCTCGTCAGGGATACCGCCAGGCGGTTGAGATTTCAATCCTACAATAGTCCGATTCTAACAGGATGTCTCTCAGTTGGTCGAGATGCTCACGAAACATTTCAATCCTACAATAGTCCGATTCTAACCCAGTTTGTCGAGGATGCCCGGGTCGCGCCGATCCTATTTCAATCCTACAATAGTCCGATTCTAACTTAGTGCCGGTCGCATACTCGAGTGAGGCCGAGACTCATTTCAATCCTACAATAGTCCGATTCTAACGGCCTGTTTGTGTGCGCGGATGCGCGACAGGTGGCAATTTCAATCCTACAATAGTCCGATTCTAACTCTGCCCCGATTGTGCGGCTATGTATGATGACATTGATTTCAATCCTACAATAGTCCGATTCTAACCCGTGACCAGGACGGCACCGAGGAGAGCGCATACCATTTCAATCCTACAATAGTCCGATTCTAACCAAACCGGTACTATTAGCGCTCAATCAGCGACGACATTTCAATCCTACAATAGTCCGATTCTAACCTACATGGGCCGGTTGCCATAACGAACGTTAATACATTTCAATCCTACAATAGTCCGATTCTAACAAGAGAATTGACAAAGCGGTCTATCACGGGTATACTTATTTCAATCCTACAATAGTCCGATTCTAACACCGTCGAAGGTATTGGAACGTTTGTAGTGCCGACATTTCAATCCTACAATAGTCCGATTCTAACGCAAGTAAGGCCGGTCTCGCACACTACATCGCTTGCAATTTCAATCCTACAATAGTCCGATTCTAACCGTCCTCCGCTGCTGCACCCGCACGATCGAGGAGTAATTTCAATCCTACAATAGTCCGATTCTAACCCATCCAGTTTTTCCCGCGCTTGTGGTCCTCGTAGACATTTCAATCCTACAATAGTCCGATTCTAACGGCAGGGGGTCAATGTCAAGACCGACAAGTTCGGCTATTTCAATCCTACAATAGTCCGATTCTAACCGTTGAGGAGGCGGGGGCGCGGTTCGGCCTTTTCGCAATTTCAATCCTACAATAGTCCGATTCTAACGACAACGGGGGGCTCATCTTCGACGAGGTAAGCCTCATTTCAATCCTACAATAGTCCGATTCTAACGATCTCCGACTCCCCCGATCAGATCATCGTACCAAATTTCAATCCTACAATAGTCCGATTCTAACTCATTTTCTTTCTCTCTCCTCCCCCAAGGGGGAAAGATTTCAATCCTACAATAGTCCGATTCTAACTCCATATCGAGGCGTCGATGGCCTCGGATGACCGGATTTCAATCCTACAATAGTCCGATTCTAACGTGCCCGACCTGGCTCGCGCACCTCGATCTCGTGTTATTTCAATCCTACAATAGTCCGATTCTAACGGACCGGACGAAGCCCGCCTCATACCCCTCCCAGAGATTTCAATCCTACAATAGTCCGATTCTAACCCGGAACGGGACGCTGGAACTGGATACCCTGACGTTCATTTCAATCCTACAATAGTCCGATTCTAACGAGTTTACAGTACATACTAACGTGTGAGGAAAAAGTATTTCAATCCTACAATAGTCCGATTCTAACCAGCCGGACGGCTCCGTGCAGGAGCGCGTCGTTTGCATTTCAATCCTACAATAGTCCGATTCTAACCATTCAGGCCACGGCTCGGGAATTGAACAAGAAATAATTTCAATCCTACAATAGTCCGATTCTAACCCGCGTGGCCGCACTCAGCCGGATCCGTGCTGCACTATTTCAATCCTACAATAGTCCGATTCTAACCTCTGACAGTCGCAGGCCATCAGATCCACCCCCGCTATTTCAATCCTACAATAGTCCGATTCTAACTTTTTTACACCCTCCGTGCTTTTCCGCGAATCATTATTTCAATCCTACAATAGTCCGATTCTAACTGATTAGATTGCCTGAATCTTTTTCAGGTCTGCGATTATTTCAATCCTACAATAGTCCGATTCTAACCTAGCAAAACCCCAGAATCGACCTTGTCTGCTGTAATATTTCAATCCTACAATAGTCCGATTCTAACGTCAGTAGGTCCTCCCGTCGCGCCTCCCGGAACGTCATTTCAATCCTACAATAGTCCGATTCTAACCTGAAAGTCCATGCCCTTCGTGCCTTTTGGGGCATATAATTTCAATCCTACAATAGTCCGATTCTAACCAGGTGGTCGCCTCGATCACCTCGACGCCGCTCGACAATTTCAATCCTACAATAGTCCGATTCTAACGGCTCGCCGGCGACCTGGCATTCCTCTCCCTGCTCATTTCAATCCTACAATAGTCCGATTCTAACGCACTTCAGCGATCGCCCTGTGAAACGCCGGTAGGATTTCAATCCTACAATAGTCCGATTCTAACAGCGCCCAATTTTGCTCCATTTTACCTACAAAGGGAGGTGTGAGGCGCACACCAGATCACTATGTCGTGGATCGCTGATAATGCATTCGGTTTATATAGATCCACGACGGGAGCCAAATCAGATGATGGTACAGGTATCCCCTTTCTCCTGGCCGATCGTACTCACGGTCACGACGTCCTCTGTTCTGAACGAATAAAGACGAATTGAGTCCTCACTGCTCTTGATCAGACTCTTTAGGCCATGTTGGATCTCTGCCCACTGCTTCTCGGTGACGTTGCCTTCGAATACGGAATTTTGAACCCAGTTGAGATATCGGCGGAGGTAATTGCAGACCTTCGAGACCCGCTTTACGGAGACGTCGTAAACAATAATGACAAACATCCTACCACCAGATCGTGAATGGTTCGTATCGGCGTATGCCCATGAGGTGCTTGCAGAGCTTGAGTGCCTCAAGGTAGGGGAGGCGCCCGTACGAGACACTCCGCTTGAGCGTCCGGTGCTTGATGGTTGTCTCCAGTCGATCATTAAATTCAGCCAGAAAAATCCTGCGCCCATTATCGTTGAGCAGGCAGGAGTTGAGATCGGTCTCAAAATCGCTCGGGGAGATCATACCTTTATTCACAAGCTTGAAGATGGTCCTATCAACCAGGAAGGGCTTGAAGATCTCTGAAAGGTCGAGCGCCAGCGAGAAGCGCCTCTCGGAAGGCTCATGCAGGAATGAGATGGTTTGATCAAGTTGCGTGTGATAAATTGCGTTGATTGCAACACCATACATCAGCGAGTTTCCAAAACTGATCATGGCATTCACCGGGTTTCGCGGAGGTTTTCGGGTCCGTTCCTCGAAAGCAAAATCGTCACTGAGAATACGGTCGAACGTGGCGTAATAGGTATTCCGGATATACCCTTCCACGGCCATGAGTTCAGTGATCTTTGTGCACGAATCGATCTCCCCAAGGGCCTTCTGAATCGCATCAATCTCCTCGCTCACCCCGCGGTCCCGATAATATTCAAGATTCTTGAGGATATTTTGCGCCGCTCCGGAGACAAAAGCCTTCGCAATTACCAGCCGCTTTTCCAGGTCGATGTAATGGGCCGCTTGCCGGATGTGCATCTCCCCGGAGAGCAGAGCCTCCCGCGGGAACAGGGTGCTCTCATAGTTGCCATAGTAACCAAAGAAATGGACCGGGATATTGTATTTCGCAAGGAATGAGATTACACCCGACGTGATTGAGACCCGGCCGTAGGCAAATATCGCACCAATCTGTTCCACAGGCAGGGCTCGCTTTACATACTCTGGCTTATCAGAGGCATCAGGTAAATCGATTGATGACTCCTCACCATCAATCTCCAAGAGGAACTCGGGGTCTTCATCGTCTACAGACACCTTCTGTTCCGATACATCCTTTTGGCTGATGAAGTAAACAGTGTTCTGCTTTCGGATGATCTTACCATTCTTGAGGATGTAGAAATTTTGCTTCATGAATCACACCCAGCAAAATTCATAATACGCGCAGTTTTTGCAATACGTCTTTCGCACTGGAGGGGGTGGATACGGCAGTGAGACCGTCTCATGAATACCCCTGAGGATCTCCTCAAGTTCCAGCCGAATATCGTCGGTCAGCATCAGGTGTTCACGCTTTCGAATCAATGGATAGTCCAGCACACCGTCAACATCTGGAATCCCCAGCACGGCCTGCAAATAGTTGATATAGTAATAGACCTGATATCGATGAGCTTCCTCAAGTTTTTTCGATTTTTTCACTTCATGGATGGTGATTTGATCACCTTTCCGAATGAAATCGATCCCTATATGATCGATAATCACATTCTTTCGCTCTCGAGGGTAGGAAGTCTCGTGGAGAAAACGCCCCATTTCAACCAGGTCCGAGGAAGACTCCATAGTTACATTGTGTGAAAAGAGCCAGAGTTTCGTCGGGCAGACCAGAAAGTAACTGATCTGAGTCCCGGTGTAGAGTGGAGCACTCAGGGTAGACATAGAGACGAACTCAATCGACATATATAATTACTTTGGGAGATCAATTCACATCTATCCAACAGAGTAGCCAGTATCCCGTGATCATATGTTCCTGCAGGTCGATTCAGAACCAAAGACCCCACCGACAAGAATTGTTGGCGATCCCTTTGTAGAAACAGGCATCCTTGCGATCGAACTGCTGGCAGGAAAACCATTTGATATGTGTAGATCCGAGGACCTCAAGGCTGCCGCCGACGCTTTGATCGATATCTATCTGACACCTGCATGGAGAAGGGAACTCTACTCAATATTTCCAAACAGCACCTATATCCAATCAAGCCAAGGGTATGACCACCGGGCTCGCTCAAAAGAGTTTCTCTACAGCCTGATCGATGGTATTGAGAATGTACAAGAATCTACCACATTCTGCTGTTATTGTGGCTCTCCAGCCTATGAAGAGATGGCCTTTTATAAGACCCAAGTGCCCCTTATCGGTTCCGGCAGTTTTACAAACTACTTCCCATCTTTTCGAAGCGGCCTCAATATCTGTGCACGATGTGCATTCGCCATCCAGTTCTCCCCCCTGCTCTGGTATAAAGCAGGTGGAAAACCGTGCCTGGTCAGTTCAAGTAATCAAGCCATCATCAGAGAGTTTGGGGCAGAGGCCTTCCGGGCACTTCAGGCAAGATTAGCATCCGGGGAGTATGAGTCAGACGAAAACTCCGGATTGTATGATGAGAAATTCAAATCACCTCAGAATGCACTATTCCATCTTGCATACAAATTTGGCAAGGAATACTGCACAAGAGGGATCTGTGGTCCAAATGAGAGCATCGTGCTCTACTACATCGACAACTACAATCAGAACCCAGGCGGGGTACGCATCTACTACCTACCAAGCAATGTCTTCCAGTTCGTGGCATTCATGATGAACAGCCCAGAGTACCGGTCGGCATGGTTTGCACTTCTAAATCGGTACTATGCAAAGGCAAAGGGCGATGAGACGCTCCCGGTCTGGAAGATCAAGAATAACACCATCCATACAAGTCTACTGGATGGGAAGAGCATCCTATGGGCGTTCGTTGACAAACAGGAGAGGGCGCCCACCATGCCCTGGGCGGTCGTTGAGAAGTACATGCGAAGTGTGAGGGGTATGAATCAGCAAAGACTCAACCAGATTAGAGATTTGAGCGATAAGATTGCTCAGTGCATTCGTGAATCGAAAAAGATCAACAGGGTCCAGGATATCGCTGCTGCAAAAGATCTGCCGTCATTCCGAAACCAGTTGCAGTTGCTCATGAAAGACTGGCAGAAGCTTGGAAAGGAGCAGCCCCTGACCACCTTCGATGACTACACGACAGTCTTGATACCCGGAGATTACCGTGGGTGGACAGAAGTCCGGGACCTGATGGTCATACGGCTGTATGAACAACTGCATGATCTCCTAGCAAAAGAGTCCAACCAGGAGGGGAGTAATGAACCCACTCAAGGGGAGGTTAAAGAATGAAGACTATTATTGGAGCATACTTAATTGATGCACCGTTTTCATCCCTGAACAACCGGGGAATCGATCCCAGAGCAGCGAACGAGAATGAGGTTGCCACAAAGACGATCAACTCGCCAGAAGGTATTCGCCCGTATGTCTCAGCACAGGCGTTGCGTTACTGGTGGAGGCAGGTCCTCAAGGATAAATTCAACTGGAACTGCTCACCTGTTGAGAAGATAGGAAGCAACCAAGCGATAACTGTGGCCGACCCGATCACCTATGATGACGATGACATCTTCGGGTATATGAGTGCCCGCAAGGTCGAGGTCGAGGGAAAGAAGAAGCCCGAGAATGTAACAGTGACAAGGGTATCTCCCCTGAAATGCTCACCGCTGATTGGGCTCCCTATTCGTCCTACCTCGGATTTCGGTGTAATGAATCGCGGTTTCGAGGGGGACCCGGTCCTCTTCAACCACCAGTTCTACAGCAACATCCTGAAAGGAATCTTTGCTCTTGACCTCAATGCCGCAGGAACGTTCACCTGTATCGATAAACCAGGCTCAAAGAACCTTTCTGAGGATCTTGTTCGGCGGTGCGAAGCAGAAGGCCTTGCTCTTGGCGATGGCACCAAGCGCTATGCAATACCCTTAGACCTGAAGAAAAAGCGAGTGACGGAGACGATCGCTGCACTCAAGTATCTTAATGGCGGAGCCATGCACACCCTGCACCTCACCGAGGTCACCCCGAAGGTCATCATCCTTGCAGTACTGAACAGCGGAAATAACATCTTCATGGATGTCTTCCCACACCGGGATTATGAACAGGGTCTCATCAATTTGGATGCGCTGTACGCGGTCCTCGAGGATTATCGTAACGACTTACTGTCCACGGTCTACATAGGGATCCTGCCGGGCTTTGGGACCGATAACGAGAAGGAGCTGATGCAGTTTAAGGCGCCAGAGGGTGTTACCCTCAAGGTGACCACGCCAGTGAAGGCTATTGATGGGTTCATAGAGGAGATCTCAAGGAACGACGCTCTCTTTGGGGCATGAGGATGGAAGTTCTCCGTGCTACAATACGTGCGATGACCGCATCCTTCCGTTATCCGATGTTTGTGGTCGGATATCAACCAACGTTTAGGGTACCCCCCATCTCAACAGTTTATGGACTCCTATCGGCAGCCAAAGGAGAGAAAGTACACCTAAATGACCTGAGAGTGGGGTATGACTTTGTTGCAGAGGGAACCGGCCTCGATCTCGAACGGATTCGCGTCTATGGAAATGCAACAAAGACAAAGCCCGCCTCGTTCCTTGGCACTGATATTGTCAACCGGGAGTTCCTCTACAATTGTACGCTGACGCTCTACCTCACAGATCTTGCATTTGAAGAATACCTTAAGCGGCCCCGCTATAGCCTTCTGTTGGGGCGGCAATCCGACCTGGCCTGGGTGGAGTCGGTGGATAAAGTCACGCTCATTGAACAGGAGAACGTTGAGATTCAAAATACGATGATTCCATTCACGGGAGAGGTCCCCGGGCAGATTGTCTCTCTGCCCTCGGACTTTACCGATGAGGCTGAGCGGAGACCGTTACAGGTGAAGACCTACTGTATCGTGGACTCCCCGCAGACGATTCCATTCGGATACCTGGATCCAGAGAGGGATAGAGGCGTCTATCTCCATGAATTCCCCAATTAAAGCAAAAGCCAACGGGGAGACACTCGAGGCACACACCCATGCCTGCCTCACAGTCTTCTCATCATTGCGGGAGTGCTATCCAGATATCGATCAAAAAACCGGGTACCCCTCCTTTTATGAAGCGGTCTTCAATGCCCTCTTCTTCCATGACTTCGGGAAAGCGGCAACAGGGTTTCAGAACCAACTGGATGGCAAAGGGCCATGGCACTACCGGCACGAGATCCTCTCAGTTCCTTTTGTAGATGCTGTGCCGATCGATGATACAGATCTCATCAAGTTACTTGTCCTTACGCATCATAAGGACCTCAATGACCTCATTCGATATGTCGAGGATCCAAACGATGATAATAATGGGTCGACGTTCCGAAAACACCTTGATGAAGTCCTCCCGAATGTAGGAGAACTCGAAAGGCTTCAGAGCGATTATTCCCGACTTGCAAGAGCATGCTTCAAAGACCCAGCCGTACTTACACCGATCGACCTTACAGCATATACAAAAACCTCATGGGAACAGATCCTCCAGTCCGCCTTTAGATGTATCCGGGACGCAAAGTGCCGCCAAAGGCTGAGATATGTAGGGATATTTGGGAAAGGGTTTGTCAACACCTGTGACTATCTGGCATCGGGTGGAGTTCAGAAGGTGATCAAACCTCTGCCATCGCTGGATAATGTATTTGTGTTCCCCACCTATACCAGCATTCAGAAGAAGTGCCGTGAGACAAAGGGCGACGCAATCGTCATTTCCCCCACGGGGTCAGGTAAGACCGAAGCTGCGCTCTTCTGGGCTACGAATAACCTCAACAAATCTGGAGGGAGTAGGATCTTCTACTCGCTCCCCTATACCGCAAGCATCAACGCCATGTACCGACGGCTCCTAAAACGGTTCAGGCCGTGGTACGGTGATGAGAGTTGTATCTCACTCCTCCATGGGAGAGCATCGTATTATCTTTCCAAGATGTACGAAAACCCAAAGGAGTTCAGATATTTGCGTGATGTGGCAAAGAGGATCTACAGCCCTTATAAAGTGATGACACCATTCCAATCGCTAAAACACCTCTTCTCCATCAAAGGATACGAGATGGGGATCCTGGAGATGTACCAGGGTGCATTCATCCTTGACGAGATTCACTCGTATGATGCAAGAACTGTAGGCCTCATTTTATCAATGTGTGAGTTTGCAAAGGAAGAACTCGGTGCAAAAGTCCTCCTTATGTCAGCAACACTGCCTGCGTTCATCAGGGACCTCTTTGCTGAGACGCTTGGCATAACAAATATTCTGACGATGGAGAAGAACGAACTCGCCGGGTACACCCGACATGCCTGTAAACTGCTGGACGGGTCTATCTGCGATCATATCGAAGAGATCAAAAAGAGACTTTTGGGTAAAGAGAGAGTTCTGATCATATGCAACACAGTCAAACAGGCCCAGAGGATTTACAAGAGTCTTAGAGGAGTAAAACCCCGATCGGGATTGTTGCACTCAAGGTTTATCTTACGTGATCGGGAGCGGATAGAAAAGGAAATAGATTCATTCGACCTGCTTGTAGGGACACAGGCGATAGAGGTCTCCTTAGACATCGACTACAATGTCTGCTATACTGAACCAGCTCCCATCGATGCTCTGATCCAACGGTTTGGACGGGTCAATCGGAAGAGGTCTAAGGTGAAGATTTGTGATGTGTATGTGTTTACGAAAGGATCCGAACAGGATAGATACATCTACGATGACAAACTTGTCACGCGTACACTCAATGAACTTGCAGATATAGACCTGTTGCATGAATGGGTGGTACAGGAGACGACCGATCGGGTCTATCAAGAGGGTTTTGGAAAGGATGAGGAGCTCTTTTTGGGTACACGAAGGGCCTTTGCGCAAGTAATCGACGAAATTATACCGATCTCCAATGCAAACCGGAGTGAGTCTGATTTTTACAGGCTATTCAACTCAATAGAGGCGGTTCCAGAGAAGTTCCGGACAGAATATCTTGACCGAATACAGGAGGGGGACATCTACGGTGCAATGCAATACACGCTCCCGCTCAGCCGGGGGCAGTATCACCGGTTGAGGGGAGAGGGGCGGATCTCCGCAAGCGAAGGGATGCTCTTTGTGAACGCCCTATACGACCCTGACCTTGGGCTGCTGATCGATCGCAGGGATCCAGAGGCATTTATGGAGTAGGCGAGTTGGAGGCACTTTTTGTCTTCATCACATTGACAAACCCGAATCCAAAACTATTCCGCTCACCAAATCCTGCATCCAATGCAAATCCGATGATGCGCTTCTGGATCGGGCTCAGATAATTCCAGGAGAATTCCCAGAGACTCGCTGCGACACCATAACTCTTCCCATTGATAATAAGCCGGGTGTGGACCGGTTTTTTGAAGTAACATTGCTCAAAGAGGTTTACGACATCGATCTCCGTCCCATAGTACTCGTTGTACTTCTTGACCAAATTCGCAGAGAGTTGCGCGATGAAGGCATCGAAGGAAATCGTCGGTCGCCAGTAAATATACCGAGGCATGCGTTCAGTCTCCGGCACGTTGTAGAGATCGTAGTTGTATGCCGGGATCCGGATGATGATCGGTGTTGCAGAGATCACCTTTACCGGGGCAGGAGGCAGACTGTAGTCAAGGGTCTCAAAGGAACTGAGGGTGAACGAGCAGTCACCGATATTAAATTGTTTATTTTTAGAACTCTCAAGATGCCCGGCAACAGCCTCGATGATCTTTCGGTTCGGCGAAGCAAATATGAAGTGCCGGATATTGCCTTTTGCCATATCGCCATACGGGAAGACGTTTGAAAAACTGAAAAATTTATAGCCCTCTTTGTCATGAATGCCCACATAACCGCTTTCTTGAAGCAGGCGATAGACAAATCCCTGCAGTTTATTGTAATCAAGCGAGACATCTTTCTGGTCAGCGTTCGCCCGGAGCCTCAAATGCAATCTCACAATTTCACCGTACTGTAATATCGACAACACAAGGAGATATGTCCATCCATAGTCATGCCACTGAACTTGCCGTCGGGCGGTGGTTGCATAAGGGGCGACTTCAGGAACAGGACCCCGGTGGCGGCGTGTTCAGCGGGTGAATGATTTCGCAGGCCTTAAATTCGCGCCGCCCTGTTTTCCAGCAACGAGTGGCATCTATGAATTCCCAATTGTACCCCTGGCTCGTCACTGTCCTGGCGATTCTGGTCGCGATCGGCGCAGGTATTGTGGCGCTCGGACAGGAGGCACCTCCCTCCGCCTCCGGGACCGGGCATGAAGCCGCAACGCTCCTCATCCACCTGCAGTCCGATATCACAGCGGCGCTCGAGGTCCTGGACGGACGCTTGGCCCATGCCGCGTACGAACTCGGGAAGACCGATCTTTCTGGCGCCGACGCCCGCGGGATCCTCGCAAACCTCTCCGCAACCGACCCATCGATCGTCGACTGCACGGTCGTCGATGTGAACGGCACAATCCGTACCGCCGAACCGGCGGAGTACCGCGATGTCGAGGGCGCAGATGTCAGCGGCCAGGCCAATGTCCGGCACATCCTCGCGACGAAACGGCCGATCATGAGCGATGTGATCACGGTCGCGGAGGAGATCCCGGCGGCGGTCATCGAGGCACCCGTCTTCACGGACGAAGGGCTCTTCGTCGGGTTCACCTCCATCGTCTTCCGGCCGGAAGTCCTGATCGGAGAGATCGCCGGCCCGGCGGCGGACGGCACCCCCTACCAGGTGATGGTCCTCCAGACGGACGGACGGGTGATCTACGACACCGACCCGGCCCAGATCGGGCGGATGATGTTTGAAGACCCGCTCTACACCG
>Ga0209537_1000817_pt1 | contig 37107 bp, 49 predicted proteins | sample BioPla4DNA1_FD_187698 | JGI IMG/M metagenome (GOLD analysis project Ga0209537, IMG submission 187698) | Biogas fermentation microbial communities from Germany - Plant 4 DNA1 (SPAdes) (version 2) | ecosystem: Engineered > Bioreactor > Anaerobic > Digestate | place: Bielefeld, North...
CACGTTAACGTTGGTACCATTGGTCACGTTGACCACGGTAAAACTACTACTACTGCGGCAATTACTATGTATCTTGCCAGCCAAAACAAGGCAGAAGCTCGCAAGTTCGATGAAATCGACAATGCTCCCGAAGAAAGGGAACGTGGTATTACCATTAACACTTCCCACGTTGAGTATGAAACTGACAGCCGTCACTATGCTCACGTAGACTGCCCAGGGCACGCCGACTATGTTAAAAACATGATTACCGGTGCTGCTCAAATGGACGGAGCAATCTTAGTAGTTTCCGCTGCTGACGGTCCAATGCCGCAAACTCGCGAGCACATTCTGTTAGCTCGTCAAGTAGGTGTACCATCAATTGTTGTTTGGTTAAACAAAGCTGATATGGTTGATGACGAAGAGCTGATGGAGTTAGTTGAAATGGAAGTTCGCGATATGTTAAGCGAATACGACTTCCCAGGTGACGAGATTCCTGTAATTAAAGGTAGTGCATTAAAAGCTCTGGAAGAACTGGAGCAGGGTGGTCCTGGCGAATGGTGCGCTAAGATTCAAGAGCTGATGGATGCAATTGACGAGTACATCCCGACACCTGAGCGCGAAGTGGACAAACCATTCTTGATGCCTGTTGAGGACGTGTTCACTATTACTGGTCGCGGTACAGTTGCAACTGGTAGAGTTGAGCGCGGTACTATTAAAGTTAACGACAAGGTTGAAATTGTTGGTCTGTCTGATGAAACCACTGAAACAGTTGCTACTGGTGTAGAAATGTTCCGCAAGCTGTTAGATCAAGCTGAAGCTGGAGACAACATCGGTGTGCTGCTCCGTGGTATCGACAGAGAAAGCATCGAAAGAGGTCAAGTTCTGGCTCAACCTGGTTCCATCACTCCGCACACTACTTTCGAGTGCGAAGTATACGTTCTGTCCAAAGAAGAAGGCGGCAGACATACACCTTTCTTCACCAACTATCGTCCACAGTTCTACTTCAGAACTACTGACGTAACCGGTGTAGTTACTCTGCCAGAAGGAACTGAAATGGTAATGCCAGGTGACAATACTAGATTAACCTGCGAATTAATCACTCCGATTGCTATGGAAGAAGGTTTGCGCTTTGCTATTCGTGAGGGTGGCCGCACAGTAGGTGCCGGAGTTGTTACCAAGATTTTGAAGTAGCAGCAAACAAGATAATATTGACAGCCTAGCTAAAATGTGATAAGTTTTAAAGGTATTTCGAGAATTTGGAGGTGGCGGCTGTGCGAGTTGGCATAACCCTTGAGTGCACTCAATGCAAAAACAGAAATTATCGAACCAATAAAAACAGAAGAAACGACCCAGATCGCATTGAGTTGAAAAAATATTGTAAGACTTGTCAAACTCATACGATTCACAGAGAAACCCGGTAATTGGGCTAAATAAAGGATGTGACAAACTTTGTCAGCTGTGACTGGAAAAGCCAAACCAAGCCTTTGGCTTCGATTAACCAAATATTTCCGTGAAGTTAGATCGGAGTTGCGCAAGGTAGCATGGCCAAACCGAAAAGAAGTGATCAATAATACTGGGATCGTACTTTTGGTTGTAGTAATTGTTGCTCTTTTCATTGGAGTTGTGGACTTTCTGATATCCAATTTGTTGGGTTTACTAAGCCGTATAGGGGGGTGAAGGGCCTTATAGGTCCCTTCAAAGATGAGTGAGAATTTGACAGCGGAAAAACAGTGGTATGTAATTCATACCTATTCAGGATATGAAAATAAGGTAAAGACTAACCTGGAAAAGCGGATTGAGTCGATGGGGATGGAGGATAAAATTTTCCGGATAGTAATCCCCATGGAGGAAGTTATCGATTATAAAGATGGTAAAAAGAAAGTGACTCAAAAGAAAATTTTTCCCGGTTATGTCCTTGTGGAAATGATTGTCACCGACGACTCGTGGTATGTGGTGAGAAACACGCCCGGGGTGACAGGGTTTGTGGGTTCTGGTGTAAAACCGGTACCGCTTTCACCAGAAGAGGTTAAGTCTATACTGGTGAGTATGGGTATGGACGAGCTGCGGCCGCGGGCTAGGTTTGAGGTGGGTGAGTCAGTCAAGGTGATTTCCGGTCCGTTTGTCAATTTCTCCGGCGAAATTGAAGATGTGAATTTGGATAAAGGAAAGGTTACCGTAAGAATCTCAATGTTTGGGCGTGAAACTCCTGTTGAGTTGGACTTCGATCAGATTGCGAAACTATAGGGAGTTGTTTTCAGTGGGAGGACTTCTAGTCCGCCATTACCACATTAAATAAGGGGGTGCATGCGCCATGGCAAAGAAGATCAGTGCAATTGTCAAACTACAAGTTCCTGCAGGTAAAGCTACTCCAGCTCCTCCGGTAGGACCGGCACTTGGTCAGCATAGTATTGCAATTATGGAGTTTTGTAAAGCTTTTAATGAAAGGACTGCTCAGCAAGCAGGAATGATCATTCCTGTTGTGATTACAGTTTATGAAGATCGGTCCTTTACATTCATTACCAAAACTCCACCAGCAGCTGTCTTGCTGAAAAAAGCTATGAACCTGGAAAAAGGCTCTGGTGAACCAAACCGGGAAAAAGTCGGCACCATTAAGCGAGCCAAGGTTCGGGAGATTGCTGAACTGAAGATGGCTGATTTGAATGCTGCAGATCTGGATGCCGCTACTCGGATGGTTGAAGGAACTGCCCGCAGCATGGGTATTGTCGTAGAGGATTAATTACAGCAATATTGTGGGAGGAATCATCCGTTTGGACCACAAAGGAGGATAATAATATGGCTAAACGTGGTAAACGCTACCTGGAGGCAGCCAAGTTAGTTGATAGAGATAAGCTTTATTCAGTGGATGAAGCATTGGAATTGGTAAAAAAATGTGCCACTGCCAAGTTTACTGAGACAGTTGAAGTAGCTTTGAAACTTGGCGTTGATCCGCGTCATGCTGATCAACAGGTTAGGGGTACAGTAGTTCTGCCCCACGGTACCGGCAGCGAAGTTACCGTTTTGGTATTTGCCAAAGGCGAGAAAGCCAAAGAGGCGGAAGAAGCGGGTGCTGACTACGTCGGAGCAGAAGAGCTGGCTGAAAAAATTCAAGGTGGCTGGCTGGATTTTGATGTGGCAATTGCAACTCCTGATATGATGGGTGTTGTAGGTAAGTTAGGTCGGATTTTAGGACCACGTGGGTTAATGCCAAATCCAAAGACCGGCACTGTTACTTTTGAAGTGGCTACTGCCGTTCAAGAATCAAAAGCAGGTAAAGTTGAGTTTAGAGTCAATAAAGAAGCTGGTATGCACGTGCCGATTGGCAAAGTAACTTTTGACGAAGCTCAACTGAAGGATAATTTATTTGCACTGATGGGTGCTATTGTTAAAGCTCGGCCAGCTGCAGCTAAAGGAACTTATTTGAGAAAGGTTTCCATAGCTTCAACAATGGGTCCGGGTATCCGGCTCAACCCACAAGAGATTCTTGCAAACGTGAGATAGATCTGTTATTATATACAAGTTAAATAGATAACCAAAGACAGTTGGTGCCTACAGGCCTAAGAAGCGTTGTCTTGCCAACCGAGGTTAGATACGGGTTTGTTCAGGACTTGTGTTCCTGCGGCTTTGCCCTGTTCTGGATCTCCGACTGTCTTTGGAGGTCCTTTTTTATTGCACAAATCTGTGGGAGGTGAGAAGGTGGCAAGACCAGAAAAAGTTGCAGCGGTTGCCGAGATTAAAGATAAACTGAGTAGGGCTCAAGGTGTTGTTCTCGCTGATTATCGCGGTTTAAACGTAGCTCAAGCTACTGAGCTGAGAAAGAAGCTGAGGGAAGCGGGAGTAGAATATAAAGTCCTCAAAAATACTTTGACAACCATCGCTGCTAGAGAAATTGGCTTAGATGATCTGGTTCCTTTATTAACCGGACCCACAGCAGTGGCTTTCGGTTATGATGATCCAGTAGCTCCGGCTAAGATCTTAAGTGAGTTTGCCAAGACTAACCGTGACCTTGAACTCAAGGGTGGTGTGTTGGAAGGCAAAGTTCTTGATGTTGACGGAGTTAAGGCTCTTGCAGAACTTCCATCCAGGGAAGAACTGCTTGCTCAGGTGGTCCGCGGTATGCAGGCGCCAATTGCCGGCTTGGTCAACGTTCTCCAGGGAACAATTCGCAATTTCGTTTATGCTTTGGATGCTGTGCGTAAACAAAAAGAGGAAGCCGGTGCGTAATAGCATCGCAATTACAATTTGAATTCATTTGATTTAAGGAGGAACATATTGATGACTAGAGAAGAAATTTTACAAGCGATAGAAAACATGACTGTTTTAGAGTTAGCTGAATTAGTAAAAGAAATGGAAGAAAAATTTGGAGTATCAGCTGCTGCTCCTGTAGCAATGGCTATGCCTGCTGCTGGTGGCGCTGGTGCAGATGCTGCTGAAGAGCAAACTGAATTTGACGTTGTTCTCACTTCTGCGGGCCAAAAGAAAATCGGCGTAATTAAAGTTGTTCGCGAAATTACTGGTTTAGGCCTGAAAGAAGCTAAGGAGTTAGTTGACAGTGCTCCGAAGCCGGTTAAAGAAGGTGTCAGCAAAGACGAAGCTGAAGAAATCAAAGCTAAGCTTGAAGAAGCTGGCGCTACTGTAGAACTGAAGTAATAACGATAATAAATAAAAACGTCTTCTTAACGCAGATTAAGAAGACGTTTTTTTGCTTGAATTAAATTAAAGCACGAAAAACACTGCTTGACAACAAACAAGCATCATGGTATTATAACTTAGTATTGATGTTAAAATGGGGTTACTATTCCTATCTACATATATTTAATACAACATACTTCCACCATATTCCTGCTTCCGGGAATAATTTTTGGAGGAAAAAAATGAATATTTTTCAGGAAAATACTAAAGAATATATCAGTATCTTATTTGGATAAGCAAGCGAGGGTGTCCCCCTTGCTTTTCATCATGCATAGCAGCAAACCAAAAGGAGAGGTGAAAGCCATTGGCAGTAGCCGTTCATCAAGGCAAGAGGCAGCGTGTTAACTTTGGAAAGATCAAAGAAGTCATGGAAATGCCTAATTTGATCGAGATTCAAAGGAAATCATTTGAATGGTTTCTCAATGAAGGTCTGCTCGAAATGTTTCAAGACATATCACCGATCCAGGATTTTACTGGAAATTTAGTGCTGGAATTTATTGATTATACTTTGGGTGAGCCTAAATGGGATATAGATGAGTGCAAAGAGCGCGATGTTACTTATGCTGCTCCCTTAAAGGTAAGGGTACGTTTAATCAATAAAGATACCGGGGAAGTAAAAGAGCAGGAAGTGTTTATGGGCGACTTTCCTCTCATGACTGAGAACGGTACATTTATTATCAACGGTGCGGAGCGGGTTGTAGTCAGCCAATTAGTCCGCTCACCAGGTACTTACTTTAATTTTACAGTCGATACATCTGGCAAACCTTTATATACTGCTAATATCATTCCCAATCGCGGAGCTTGGCTGGAATTTGAGATGGATGCAAACGATGTAATTACAGTTCGTGTTGATCGGACTCGCAAAATTCCAGCTACAGTGCTGATCCGTGCTTTGGGTGTTGGAACTAATCACAAGATTCTTGATTTATATCATGGTGCGGAAGCAATTAAAGCTACTTTAGAGAGGGATAACACCGAATCGGAATCGGAAGCTTTGATTGAGATCTATAAAAGACTGCGTCCTGGCGAACCGCCAACAGAAGAAAGTGCCCGCAGTTTATTTGAAACTCTATTTTATGAACCGAAGCGCTACGATTTAGGCGGGGTTGGACGCTATAAAGTTAATAAAAAGCTGAGATTAACAGAGCGGCTGATCAATCAGGTGGCCGCTGAACATGTTGTCAATCCTGAAACCGGTGAGATTATTGTAGAAGCGGATCAGAAAATTGATCGGAAAGCTGCCGAAGCAATTCATGCTGCGGGAATCACCTCGGTTCTGATCAAGACTCGGGAAGGCGATGAACTGAAAATTCTCAGCAATGGACAGCCTGGTGAGGATGCGAAGACAATCACCAGGGAAGACATTCTTGCAGTTATAAACTATTTGATCAATTTACCCCATGGTATAGGTTTTACAGACGACATTGATCATTTGGGCAACCGCCGCGTTAAGTCGGTAGGGGAACTGCTGCAGAATCAGTTTAGGATCGGACTCAGCCGGATGGAGCGGGTTGTCCGGGAACGGATGACTATTCAAGATGTAGATATTATTACCCCACAAGCGCTGATTAATATCCGGCCGGTAGTCGCAGCTGTTAAAGAGTTCTTCGGCTCAAGCCAGCTGTCTCAGTTTATGGATCAGACTAATCCCCTGGCAGAGCTGACCAACAAGAGAAGGCTGAGTGCCCTTGGACCAGGCGGGTTATCCCGTGAGCGGGCTGGCTTTGAAGTTCGGGACGTGCACCATTCCCACTACGGTAGAATGTGCCCTATCGAAACTCCTGAAGGACCAAACATTGGTCTGATTGGTTCGTTATGTACCTATGCCCGTATTAATGAGTACGGTTTTATTGAAACGCCCTATCGGCGGGTAGAAAATGGCAGGGTTTTAGATGAAATTGAATACTTAACTGCCGATGAGGAAGATAACTACATCATTGCCCAAGCTAATGAACCAACTGATGAACAGGGGTACTTCCTCAATGATCGGGTAACAGTTCGGGATCGGGAAGAGATCAAAATTGTACCGGCTGATTCAGTAGATTTTGTCGATGTTTCGCCAAAACAGATCGTCAGTATTGCAACTGCTTTAATTCCATTTTTAGAGAACGATGACGCAGCCCGGGCGTTGATGGGTGCTAACATGCAGCGCCAAGCTGTTCCACTGCTGCGCTCTGAAGCTCCCCTTGTAGGTACCGGTATGGAGTATAAGGCAGCCATCGATTCGGGGGCATGCATTCTCGCCAAACATGCGGGAGTGATTGAGTATGTTTCCTCGGAGCGGATTGACGTTCGCCGTGATGACGGTCAGCGCGACAGCTATAAGCTGCATAAGTTTCAGCGCTCAAACCAGGGAACCTGCATTAATCAGAAACCTATTGTCAAGGTTGGCGAGCGTGTCGAGGTTAATCAAGTTTTAGCGGATGGACCCTGTACTGACCAGGGTGAACTGGCCTTAGGTAAGAATGTTGTTGTAGCATTCATGCCCTGGGAAGGATATAATTTTGAAGACGCGATCTTATTAAGTGAAGAATTAGTGAAAGAAGATGTATTTACATCTATTCATATTGAAGAGTACGAAGCCCAGGCCCGTGATACCAAACTTGGTCCGGAAGAAATCACCCGTGATATCCCCAATGTGGGAGAAGACAGTCTCAAAGACCTCGATGAGCGGGGGATTATCCGGATTGGTGCCGAGGTGAAGGCAGGGGACATTTTAGTTGGTAAAGTGACCCCGAAAGGTGAAACTGAGCTGACTGCAGAAGAACGTTTGTTAAGAGCGATCTTCGGTGAGAAGGCTCGGGAAGTGCGGGATACATCGCTGCGGGTGCCCCATGGCGAAGGTGGGGTAGTGGTAGATGTTAAGGTCTTCACCCGTGAAAACGGTGATGAGCTTGCACCGGGTGTCAACCGTCTGGTCAGGGTTTATGTTGCCCAGAAACGGAAAATATCTATCGGAGATAAGATGGCAGGTCGCCATGGAAATAAGGGTGTAATTTCCAGGATTCTGCCTCGGGAAGATATGCCGTTTTTACCGGATGGAACCCCTGTGCAGATTGTGCTCAATCCTTTAGGGGTGCCATCGCGGATGAACATTGGTCAAGTGTTGGAGACCCACTTAGGTTTAGCCGCCAAGTATCTCGGTATTCATGTAGCGACCCCCGTTTTTGACGGAGCTACAGAGATTGAAGTTATGGATACAATGGAGAAAGCGGGAATGGCCCGTAATGGGAAAACCATTCTCTACGATGGCCGGACCGGGGAACCTTTTGATAACCCCGTTACAGTGGGTGTAATTTACATGATTAAGCTTGCACACTTAGTTGATGATAAAATCCATGCTCGCTCTACTGGACCATACTCCCTTGTTACCCAGCAGCCGCTGGGCGGTAAAGCTCAGTTTGGCGGTCAGCGCTTTGGAGAGATGGAAGTTTGGGCCTTGGAGGCTTACGGTGCAGCTTATACCCTTCAAGAAATTCTCACCGTCAAATCGGATGATGTTGTTGGTAGGGTAAAAACCTATGAAGCGATCGTTAAAGGAGAAAACATTCCAGAACCAGGTGTGCCGGAGTCCTTTAAGGTACTGATTAAAGAGCTGCAGAGCTTAGGTTTAGACGTGAGGGTTCTCAGCGAGGAAGAGGAAGAGATCGAGATTAAAGAAGAGGAAGAAGACATCAGCGAAATGGCGAAAGAGCTTGGACTTGGCGTGATTGCTGACGACTCGCCACCCCGCTCTCAGAAGGCTGCTCAGAGCGAGGATGCTGATGACGAAGAGGACACTGATTTAGCTCCAGATGATGATCTCGATGTAGAGGATGTCGATCTTGACGCATTAGATGAGGATCTCGATTTAGACGCAGATCTGGATCTTGATTCTTTTGACGAATTTGATGACGATGATATCGATTCTTAATAGAGCGTAAGGTGGTTGCAGGACAAAAAGGAGGGACAGCCCTTGCTGGATGTCAATAATTTTGATCGAATTCGCATTGGCTTAGCATCGCCTGAAAAAATTCGTGCCTGGTCGAGTGGTGAGGTAAAAAAACCGGAGACCATTAACTACCGCACTTTAAAACCAGAGCGTGAAGGCTTGTTTTGTGAAAAGATATTTGGACCGACACGGGATTGGGAGTGTCACTGCGGAAAATATAAGCGTGTTAGGTACAAGGGGATTGTTTGTGATCGCTGCGGTGTAGAAGTTACCCGTGCTAAGGTCCGCCGGGAAAGGATGGGCCATATTGAACTGGCCGCGCCTGTCTCCCATATTTGGTTTTTTAAAGGTATTCCCAGTCGGATGGGTCTGATCCTGGATATGTCGCCCAGAACTTTAGAAAAGATTTTATACTTCGCCTCATATGTTGTGCTTGATCCCGGTGAAACACCTTTAGCAAAGCAGCAGCTGCTCAGTGATGTAGAATATCGGGAGTACCGGGCGAAGTACGGCAATGGTTTTGCCGCCGGCATGGGTGCTGAAGCAGTTAAGCGCCTGCTTGAAGAGATCGATCTGGATAAGCTGAGCGAAGAGCTGCGGGCGGAAATTCGCGATGCTACCGGTCAGCGTCGGATCCGGGCAGTCAGGCGCTTGGAGGTAGTGGAAGCTTTCCGCAAATCCGGCAACCGTCCGGAGTGGATGATTCTCGATGTGATTCCGGTTATTCCACCGGAGCTGCGTCCCATGGTGCAGCTGGACGGCGGCCGCTTTGCCACTTCAGATTTAAATGATCTGTATCGGAGAGTTATCAACCGCAATAACCGTTTAAAGCGCTTGCTTGAGCTGGGCGCTCCAGATATTATTGTTCGCAATGAAAAGCGGATGCTCCAGGAAGCGGTAGATGCTCTGATCGACAACGGCCGCCGCGGCCGACCGGTAACAGGTCCGGGTAATCGTCCCCTCAAATCTTTGAGCGATATGCTCAAAGGTAAGCAGGGTCGGTTCCGTCAGAACTTGTTAGGTAAGCGTGTCGACTACTCGGGCCGCTCGGTAATTGTGGTGGGACCAAGCCTCAAGATGCATCAGTGCGGTCTGCCTAAAGAAATGGCTTTGGAGCTGTTTAAGCCATTTGTAATGAAAGAACTTGTGGAGCGGGGTTTAGCCCACAACATTAAAAGTGCTAAGCGGATGGTTGAGCGGGCTAGACCTGAAGTATGGGACGTAGTGGAGGATGTAATTAAAGAGCATCCTGTGCTCCTCAACCGCGCGCCCACACTTCATAGATTAGGTATCCAAGCTTTTGAGCCGGTTCTGGTGGAAGGTAGAGCAATTCAAATCCACCCATTGGTCTGTACCGCCTATAACGCTGACTTTGACGGTGACCAGATGGCGGTGCACGTGCCCCTATCGGCAGAAGCACAGGCAGAAGCGCGCCTGCTGATGATGTCCACCAATAATATTTTGGTGCCATCCAGCGGTCGTCCGATTGTAACACCGACCCAAGATATGGTAATCGGAATCTACTATTTGACTTTAGAAAGACCAGGCGCTAAGGGTGAAAACCGCTATTTCGGTTCGTTTGAAGAAGCGTATCTGGCGTATTACAATAAGGTTATTGATCTGCATGCCAAGATTATTGTGCGGCATAAAGGTGAGCGCTTGACCACTACCCTTGGTCGGCTGATCTTTAACTCAGTCCTTCCTGATAACATGGAATATTACAACGCAGAATTGGATAAGACAAAACTGGGTGAACTGGTTGAGGAATTGTATAATACAGTTGGACTGGACGAGTGCGCGAAGATTCTCGATCAAATCAAAGATCTAGGTTTCCACTACAGCACTCAATCAGGGACCACCGTTTCAGTTGCGGACATTGTGGTACCTGAGGCTAAGCATGAATTGGTTAATGAAGCAGAAAAAGAAGTTGACACAATTGAGATGCAGCACCGCCGCGGTTTATTAACAGCCGAAGAGCGTTACCAGCGGATTTGCGATATATGGACCAGGACTAAGGAACAGGTTACCGAAAAAATGCTGGAGAACTTCAGCAAGTTTAATCCAGTTTATATGATGGCTATCTCCGGAGCGCGGGGTAATACTTCGCAGATCAGTCAGCTGGCAGGAATGCGGGGTCTGGTTGCGGATCCAACCGGAAAGACAATTGAAATTCCGATTAAAGCCAACTTTAGAGAAGGCTTAACAGTTCTAGAGTACTTTATCTCCAGTCACGGAACCAGAAAAGGTCTCGCTGATACTGCCTTGAGGACCGCAGACTCTGGTTACCTCACCCGTCGTTTAGTAGACGTCAGTCAAGACGTGATTGTGCGGGAGTATGACTGCGGTACCGAAGAAAGTATTTCGATTGGTGCGATTAAGGAAATTTCTGGTGATATGGAAGATATCATTGAATCCCTCAGCGAACGGATTGCTGGCCGTGTCGCTGCGGAAGATATCTATCATCCGGAAACCAACGAACTGCTGGCAGCCAAAAACGAGATGATTACCGATCGGCAAGCTGCCGCCATTGAAGAAGCGGGTATTGAAAAAGTCAAGATCCGCTCAGTGCTCGGCTGTCACAGCCGCTACGGAGTGTGCGTCAAGTGCTACGGCCGCAGCTTAGCGACTAACGATATGGTAGAAGTAGGCGAGGCAGTCGGTATTATTGCAGCCCAATCAATTGGTGAACCGGGTACCCAGCTGACAATGAGAACTTTCCATACCGGTGGAGTTGCCGGAGATGACATTACTGCTGGTCTGCCCCGGGTAGAAGAGCTGTTTGAAGCTCGCAAACCGAAAGGTCAGGCTGTAATTACTGAGATTGACGGTACAGTGGAAATTGTGGAAAGCAAGGGCAGCCGCAAGGTAATTGTGACCAATGGGGAAGATTCAAAGTCCTACTCGATTCCCTACGGCACACGCCTCCGGGTGCGGGATGGTTCTCAAGTGGAAGCAGGAGATCGGTTGACTGAAGGCTCGGTTAACCCCCATGATATTCTGGCAGTTAAAGGTGTTGCCGCTGTTCAGCAGTATCTAGTCCAGGAAGTGCAGGAGGTTTATCGTTCCCAAGCTGTATTCATTAACGATAAACATATCGAAGTAATTGTCAGGCAGATGATGCGTAAAGTTAAGATTGAAAACAGTGGTGATACCAATATGCTCCCCGGCAGCCTAGTTGATATCTTTGAATTTGAAGAAGAGAATGCAAGAGTGCTTGCTGAAGGCGGAGAACCTGCTGAAGGCAAACCTGCGCTTCTCGGTATCACTAAGGCTTCGCTGGCAACTGATAGTTTCTTGTCTGCGGCATCGTTCCAAGAAACAACTCGTGTCTTAACTGACGCCGCAATCAAGGGCAAGACTGACCGACTGTTAGGATTGAAAGAAAACGTGATTATTGGAAAGCTGATTCCTGCCGGTACAGGCATGTCCCGCTACAGCAATATTGAAATTGCAGTTGACGATGGACAGCAGCAGGCAGATCCTGCTTTAGAGGAAACCGGTGGGAATGAAGGCGAGCTGGAAGCGGCTCAGGCTGCTGAACTCAGCTCAAATCCAACAGGGCAGTAATCCGCAAAAATAAAGCGTTATTCTGTTGACAATAAAATCAACAGATGGTAAAATATCAGAGTGTGTTAACCCGCAGGATGTCCCATCCTGCGGGATGTTTCAGTAAGGGCGAGGAGGAAAAGGGGAGACGGTAATGCCTGCAGAGCTGATGCGAGCCGACAGGGTTGTCGGAACTAAACAGACCTTAAAAGCATTAGAGTCTGGCAGAGCCGAAGTTGTTTATATTGCTAAGGATGCAGAAACCAACGTAACAAATCCTGTTCTGGAACGCTGTAAATCATTGGGAATAGAAATCGTGTACATTGATACAATGGCAGAATTAGGGCGTGCCTGTGGTATCGATGTAGGTGCTGCTGTAGCATGTGTGCTTAAGAAGTAAGTTTTCAGCGAAGGGAGGTATAGTTTTGCCAACAATAAATCAGTTAATTAGAAAAGGACGTACCAGACAAAAATCCAAGAGCATCGCACCAGCCTTGCGTTATACACAGAACTCACTGAAAGGCACAATTGAGTATGGTGTGAATTCACCTCAAAAACGGGGCGTCTGCACAAGAGTAGGGACTACCGCACCTAAGAAACCGAACTCTGCACTGAGAAAAATCGCTCGTGTCAGATTAACCAATGGCTTAGAAGTAACTTGCTACATTCCTGGTGAAGGCCATAATCTGCAGGAGCACAGTGTTGTGCTGATTCGCGGCGGTAGGGTGAAAGACTTACCTGGTGTGCGTTACCATATTGTCCGTGGTGCATTAGATGCCTCGGGAGTAGAAGATAGAAGACAGGGCCGTTCCAAATACGGTGCAAAACGTCCTAAGGAGTAAGTCTAAGTTAAGTTAGGGAAATCACCAGAGTAAAGGGGTGAAATAGCGCAGATGCCTAGAAGAGGAACTGTTCCAAAAAGGGATGTATTGGCTGATCCGATTTATAACAGCAAGTTAGTATCCAGATTCATCAACGCCATCATGCGGGACGGTAAGCGTGGACTTGCCGAATCAATTATGTATGGTGCGTTAGAGCTGGTAGCTGAGAGAACCGGAAAAGATGCTTTAGAAGTGCTTGATCAGGCAATGGAAAACGTCATGCCTGTTTTAGAGGTTAAGCCGCGCAGAGTCGGTGGTGCCACTTATCAGGTACCAGTAGAAGTTCGTCCTGAACGCCGGGTTGCGTTGGCTATACGTTGGATTGTATCGTATGCACGGGAACGTGGTGAACACACCATGGTTGAGCGGTTGGCTGCCGAAATTTTAGATGCGGCAAACAACCAAGGTGCATCGGTGAAAAAGAAAGAAGATACACATCGGATGGCAGAAGCAAACAAAGCCTTTGCCCATTACCGGTGGTAACTAGACTCGGCTAGGGGGAGAATTAAGTGGGAAGAGAGTTTAGTATCGAGAAAACACGCAACATTGGAATCATGGCACACATTGACGCAGGGAAAACTACTACCACTGAAAGAATCCTCTTTTACACCGGGAAGGTTCACAAAATAGGTGAAGTACACGATGGAGCTGCCACCATGGATTGGATGGTACAGGAGCGGGAACGCGGCATTACAATTACTTCTGCTGCTACAACCGCTTTTTGGCGGGGTCATTGTATTAACGTTATCGATACACCCGGGCACGTGGACTTCACAGTAGAAGTAGAACGTTCTTTGAGAGTTCTTGACGGCGCGGTTGCGGTATTCTGTTCTGTAGGTGGAGTTGAGCCTCAATCAGAAACTGTTTGGCGTCAGGCAGATAAATACAATGTTCCGCGGATTGCATATGTCAATAAGATGGATCGTGTAGGTGCCGATTTCCAAAGAGCAATTGATATGATGAGGGACAGATTAGGTGCTAATGCTGTTCCGATTCAGTGGCCTATAGGTGTAGAAGATTCATTCCGTGGAATGGTCGACCTGATCACAATGACAGCCCATATCTACACAGATGATTTAGGTACAAAAGAGGAGCAAGCAGATATTCCCGAGGATTTGATTGACGTTGTTGCTGAAGCCAGAGAGCGGATGATTGAAGCGGTTGCTGACTTTGATGAAGAACTGATGATTAAATATCTTGAGGGTGAGGAAATCACACCTGACGAGCTCAAAAAAGCGATTCGCCGCGGAGTTCTTGATGTGAAAATCACACCTGTATTATGCGGTTCATCATTTAAGAACAAAGGAGTTCAGCTGCTGCTTGATGCGATTGTGGATTATCTGCCATCACCAATGGACTTACCACCAATCGAGGGGCATGAAGTCGATACGGGGGCAGAAACCAACCGGAGCCTTGATGACGACAGTCCGTTTTCAGCCTTAGCTTTTAAAGTAATGAGTGATCCTTATGTAGGAAAATTAGTTTATGTACGGATCTACTCTGGAGTTTTACAAGCAGGTAGCTATGTTTATAACGCTACCAAAGGTAAGAAAGAACGTGTCGGACGCATACTGCGGATGCATGCTAATCACCGCGAAGAAGTAAAAGAGTGCTATTCAGGTGATATCGTTGCAATAGTTGGTTTACGTGATACAGCTACTGGAGATACCTTATGTGCTGAAAATGCTCCCATCATTCTCGAACAACTAGAGTTTCCAGAACCGGTGATTAATCAAGCTGTCGAACCTAAAACCAAAACAGATCAAGACAAACTCGGTGCTGCATTGCAGAAATTAGCTGAAGAGGATCCGACATTCCGTGTCCATACCGATGAGGAAACTGGTCAAACCATTATCTCCGGAATGGGCGAACTGCATCTAGAAGTTATTGTAGATCGTCTGCTGCGAGAGTTTAAGGTAGAGGCCAACATTGGTAAACCGCAGGTTTCTTATCGCGAAACTATTACAAAAGCGGTTCAGGCTGAAGGGAAATTTATCCGTCAGAGTGGTGGACGTGGTCAGTACGGACATGTGGTTCTGGAACTTGAGCCTTTAGAACAAGGTGCAGGTTTCGAGTTTGTAAATAAGATCGTTGGTGGCGTCGTGCCTAAAGAATACATTCCTGCCGTTGAGAGTGGTGTGAAAGAAGCAATGCTTAGTGGTGTACTCGCGGGCTACCCTGTGGTAGACGTTCGAGTAACAATTACCGATGGTTCCTACCACGAAGTGGATTCATCGGAAATGGCGTTTAAAGTGGCAGGTTCAATTGGGTTTAAAGAAGGAGCACGCAAAGCGGATCCTGTCCTGCTGGAACCTATCATGAAAGTTGAAGTTACAACACCTGAAGAATATCTTGGCGATGTAATGGGCGATTTGAATTCACGCCGCGGGCGGATTGAAAAAATGGAAGCACGGGGCAATGCCCAAGTTATCAGCAGTTTCGTTCCGCTGTCCGAGATGTTTGGTTATGCGACTGATCTGCGGAGTGCTACGCAGGGCAGAGCTACTTACAGCATGAATTTCTCACATTACGAACCAGTACCAGCCAGTATTGGTGAAGAATTGATGTCAAAAAACCTTTAAAGATTGAGGGGGAAAACAATGGCAAAGCAAAAGTTTGAAAGAACTAAACCACACGTTAACGTTGGTACCATTGGTCACGTTGACCACGGTAAAACTACTACTACTGCGGCAATTACTATGTATCTTGCCAGCCAAAACAAGGCAGAAGCTCGCAAGTTCGATGAAATCGACAATGCTCCCGAAGAAAGGGAACGTGGTATTACCATTAACACTTCCCACGTTGAGTATGAAACTGACAGCCGTCACTATGCTCACGTAGACTGCCCAGGGCACGCCGACTATGTTAAAAACATGATTACCGGTGCTGCTCAAATGGACGGAGCAATCTTAGTAGTTTCCGCTGCTGACGGTCCAATGCCGCAAACTCGCGAGCACATTCTGTTAGCTCGTCAAGTAGGTGTACCATCAATTGTTGTTTGGTTAAACAAAGCTGATATGGTTGATGACGAAGAGCTGATGGAGTTAGTTGAAATGGAAGTTCGCGATATGTTAAGCGAATACGACTTCCCAGGTGACGAGATTCCTGTAATTAAAGGTAGTGCATTAAAAGCTCTGGAAGAACTGGAGCAGGGTGGTCCTGGCGAATGGTGCGCTAAGATTCAAGAGCTGATGGATGCAATTGACGAGTACATCCCGACACCTGAGCGCGAAGTGGACAAACCATTCTTGATGCCTGTTGAGGACGTGTTCACTATTACTGGTCGCGGTACAGTTGCAACTGGTAGAGTTGAGCGCGGTACTATTAAAGTTAACGACAAGGTTGAAATTGTTGGTCTGTCTGATGAAACCACTGAAACAGTTGCTACTGGTGTAGAAATGTTCCGCAAGCTGTTAGATCAAGCTGAAGCTGGAGACAACATCGGTGTGCTGCTCCGTGGTATCGACAGAGAAAGCATCGAAAGAGGTCAAGTTCTGGCTCAACCTGGTTCCATCACTCCGCACACTGCTTTCGAGTGCGAAGTATACGTTCTGTCCAAAGAAGAAGGCGGCAGACATACACCTTTCTTCACCAACTATCGTCCACAGTTCTACTTCAGAACTACTGACGTAACCGGTGTAGTTACTTTGCCAGAAGGAACTGAAATGGTAATGCCAGGTGACAATACTAGATTAACCTGCGAATTAATCACTCCGATTGCTATGGAAGAAGGTCTGCGCTTTGCTATTCGCGAGGGCGGCCGTACTGTAGGTGCCGGAGTTGTTACCAAGATTTTAAAATAACTAGAGCAAATAACTTCAAGGTGACCCGGTCGCCGGGTCACTCTTTCACTGTCAATACTGAGCGATGATGTAGGAGGTTGCCAAATTAGGGACTGTCCCGATGTTTGGGGAATTTCTACAGAGCAGGTCCGCTAATCGGACGAAAGGGAGGAAATTTTTGATGGCTAAACAAAAAGTGAGAATTCGACTGAAAGCATTTGATTATAAGATTCTTGATAATTCCGCTCAAAAAATCGTTGAAACAGCAAGACGGACTGGGGCAGTTGTTTCCGGGCCAATCCCCTTACCAACAGAGAGAAATGTATTTACCGTTTTGCGTTCGGTCCATATCCATAAGGATTCAAGGGAACAATTCGAGATGCGCACTCACAAGCGTTTAATTGATATCTTAGAACCAAACCCCAAAACGGTTGATGCATTGATGCGCTTAGATTTACCTGCTGGAGTAGATATTGAGATCAAACTGCAAAATTAAGCCTGGCAGAGGCATATTTTAGGGGGTGTAACAATGGCCAAAGGAATTTTGGGTAAGAAATTAGGTATGACTCAAATTTTTGATGAACAAGGTGCGCTCATTCCTGTTACTGTTATCGAGGCTGGTCCCTGCACCGTAGTACAGAAGAAGACCATGGAAACAGATGGCTATGAAGCGGTTCAGCTTGGCTTTGGTGAAAAACGTGAAAAACTGTTCAACAAACCGCTTAAAGGACATTTTGCAAAAGCTGGCGTTAAACCAATGCGTTATCTGAAAGAGTTTCGCTTAGATAAAACCGATGAGCTTTCCTCTCTCAATGTTGGAGATGAAGTGAAAGTTGATATATTTAGTGAAGGCGAAAAGGTAGACGTAACTGGGGTTACCAAAGGTAAAGGATACCAAGGTCCAATTAAGCGTCATGGATTCGCCAGAGGACCAATGTCCCACGGTTCGAAATACCACCGCGGTATCGGTTCATTAAACTCTGTCGATCCAGCGAGAGTATTTAAAGGCAGAAAAATGGCAGGTAGAACGGGCGGTGTCAAGCGCACTGTTCAAGCTTTAGAAGTTGTAAAAGTTGATTCTGAAAGAAATCTGTTGTTGGTTCGTGGGGCTGTACCCGGTGTTAAGGGCAGCTTAGTAACAATTCGAAGTTCTGTAAAACAGTAGTGTAAAGTATTGCAAGAGAGGAGGCTGCAATCATGCCGAAAGTGGCCCTTTATAATATGGAAGGCAAGCAAATTGGCGATATTGAGCTAAATGAAGCTATTTTTGGAGCCAAGATTAATGAAGCACTGATGCATCAAGTGGTTGTTAATCAATTAGCCAACCGCAGACAGGGAACCGCAGCCACAAAAACTCGTTCTTTTGTTAGAGGAGGAGGCCGCAAACCCTGGCGTCAGAAAGGAACTGGGCGGGCGCGTGTTGGAAGTATCCGCTCACCTTTATGGGTAGGTGGTGGAGTTACTTTTGGGCCTGCACCCCGCAACTATTCCTATAGAATCCCGAAAAAAGCCCGCAGACAGGCTTTGAAATCAGCATTATCAGCTAAGGTGCGGGACGGAAAACTGATTGTATTAGATCAATTAACTATTGAACAACCTAAAACCAAGTTGATGGTCAACGTTTTGAAGGCCCTCAATGCGGAGAAAAAGCCGCTGATCGTGATTGGTGATTGGGATACAAATATTGAACTGGCAACTCGTAATATTCCTAAAGCTCTGCTCCTGAAGAGCAGCGGATTAAATGTTTACGATGTCCTCAATCATGATCAGGTGATCTTTACTAAAGATGCATTAACAAAGCTTGAGGAGGTGCTTGCATAATGGATGCTCGTGATGTCTTAATCAGACCAGTAATCACTGAGAAAAGCACCAACCTACTTTCCGAAAACAAGTACACATTTATTGTGCACTTAAAAGCCAATAAAACTCAAATTAAGCAGGCAGTTGAAGAGATTTTCAAAGTAAAAGTTAGCAAGGTTAATACTGTGCGGGTTCGAGGCAAATTACGGCGACAAGGTTTAACTGTAGGAAGAACTTCAGATTATAAGAAAGCTGTCGTAACTTTAGCCGACGGCCACAGCATTGATGTTTTTGAAGGACTATAAGGAGGGACGGAATCATGGCAGTAAAAAAATATAAGCCGACCACTCCGGGCCGCCGTGGGATGACAGTCTCAACGTTTGAGGAGATTACCAAGACTAAGCCTGAAAAGTCTTTGACAGCACCGTTAACCAAAACCGGTGGGCGCAACAATAAAGGACGCATTACTATGAGACACCGGGGCGGTGGACATAAACGGAGATATCGCATTATCGACTTTAAACGGGATAAGGACGGAGTGCCAGCTAAGGTAGCGGCAATCGAATACGATCCAAATCGTTCAGCTCGCATTGCTCTGCTGCATTACCTCGATGGTGAAAAGCGCTATATCTTAGCACCAGTAGGAATCGAAGTTGGCCAAATGGTAGAGTCCGGTCCCGATGCGGACATCAAGGTAGGAAATGCACTGCCGCTGGCTAACATACCTGCAGGTACTGTTGTTCACAATGTTGAGCTGCAGCCTGGTAAGGGCGGACAGATGGTGCGCTCAGCCGGAGCATCTGCTCAGATTATGGCTAAAGAGGGAAGCTATGTTACTCTGCGTCTGCCATCTGGTGAATTTAGAATGGTGCATCAAAACTGCCGGGCTACAATTGGTCAGGTTGGCAATGTAGAGCATGAGAATATCGTGATTGGTAAAGCAGGAAGAAGCCGTTATTTAAACAGACGTCCACATGTTCGTGGTGTGGTAATGAACCCAGTTGACCACCCACACGGTGGTGGTGAAGGTAAAGCTCCGATCGGTAGACCTAGTCCGGTTACTCCGTGGGGTAAACCAACACTTGGAACTAAGACTCGGAAGAAGAAACCTAGTGATCGGTTAATCGTAAGACGTCGGAAATAACGTCATTCTCCATGAGGGGGTGTAATGATGAGCAGATCGTTAAAGAAAGGACCTTTTGCTGACGAGCATTTGCTTGCGAAGGTTCGCAAAATGAATGAAACTGGCGAGAAAAAAGTAATCAAAACATGGTCTCGTCGTTCCACAATTTTTCCCGATATGGTAGGTCATACAATTGCTGTTCATGATGGCAGAAGACATGTGCCAATTTATATTACCGAGGAAATGGTGGGTCACAAATTAGGTGAGTTTGCTCCCACCCGGACATTTCGCGGTCACGCTGGAAGCGAAAAGTCATCGGGCAGATAGGATAGATGGGGGGATAGACAATGGAAACAAAACCAAGTGCAAGAGCAACCGCACGCTATATCCGCATGTCACCTCGGAAAGTGCGGCAGGTTGTTGACTTGATTCGCAACAAAGATATTGGTGAAGCACTGGCAATTCTCCAGCTGACACCGAGAGCCGCATCCTCCGTAGTGGAAAAGCTTTTAAGAAGTGCAATTGCTAATGCTGAAAACAACTATGATATGGATCCGGATTTATTATATGTAGCTGAATGTTATGTAGATCAAGGTCCGACTTTGAAGCGGATTAGACCTAGGGCGCGGGGTATGGCCGACCGCATTCTCAAACGCACCAGCCATATCACCGTAGTATTGAAGGAAAAGGGGGAGTAGATGCGTGGGTCAAAAAGTACACCCGATCGGGTTTAGACTAGGAGTCATTAAAGACTGGAATAGCAGATGGTACGCAAACAAACGTAACTATGCCGACTTGCTGCACGAAGACCTGGAAATCCGCAAGCTGATTAAAGAGCGTTTTTATACTGCTGGTATTTCCAAGGTAGAGATCGAAAGAGCGGCAAATCGCTGCAAAGTTACAGTCCATACCAGCCGTCCGGGTATGGTTATCGGTAAAGGCGGCGCAGAAGTAGATAAACTGCGCAAGGATCTGGAGAAATTAGGCGGCAAGCAGTATCAAATCAACATCGTTGAAGTTAAGACTCCCGAAACTGACGCCCAGCTAGTTGCTGAGAATATTGCTTTCCAATTAGAAAAACGGATTTCGTTCCGCAGAGCTATGCGCCAAGCGCAGCAGCGGGCCTTGAGATTAGGTGCAAAGGGAATTAAGGTTGCAGTTTCCGGACGTTTAGGCGGAGCTGAGATTGCTCGCACCGAATGGAATCCGGAAGGCAACGTTCCTCTCCACACTCTCAGAGCTGATATCGATTACGGATTTGCGGAAGCAGCTACTACCTTCGGGCAGATTGGAGTCAAGGTTTGGATTTATAAAGGAGAAGTTTTGCCTGAAAGAAAAGGTAACAAACAGGCTGAAGGGAGCGAATAAGATGCTAATACCAAGACGTGTAAAGCATCGCCGTGTCCATCGGGGAAGGATGACCGGAAAGGCCAATCGCGGTAATAAGATCGACTTTGGCGAATTTGGTTTGCAGGCATTAGAACCTGGTTGGATTACTAACGCACAAATAGAAGCAGCTCGTGTAGCAATGACTCGTTCAATCAGACGTGGTGGAAAAGTCTGGATTAGAATTTTCCCCGACAAACCTGTTACTAGAAAACCTGCTGAAACCCGGATGGGTTCCGGTAAAGGTGCACCTGACCAATGGGTAGCAGTAGTTAAACCGGGCAGAATGATGTTTGAGATTGCAGGTGTGAGTGAGGAAGTTGCTCGTGAAGCTATGAGGTTAGCCGCTCACAAACTTCCAGTTAAATGTAAGTTTGTGAGTAGAAATGTGGCGGGTGGTGATGCACGTGAAGGCTAAGGAATTGCGAGAATTATCGGCTGAGGAATTAGAAAAAAAGCTTGCTGAATTAAAGGAAGAACTCTTTAACCTTCGGTTCCAGCTGGCCACAGGTCAGTTAGAGAACCCAATGCGCGTGAGAGCAGTACGGAAAGATATTGCACGCGTGAAGACGGTAATGACAGAGAGAGTTCGCCAAGTTAAGCGAGCTTAGCCTTAGAGATAAGGAATGGAGGAGCACGCATGGCAGAAACTGTGAGAAACAGGCGAAGAACTCGTGTGGGTTTGGTTGTTAGTGATAAAATGGATAAAACTGTAGTCGTGGCGGTCAGAAGGGACGTTAGACATCCTCTGTACGGCCGGAGTATCAGAAGAACTCAAAAGTTTAAAGCTCATGATGAAAGTAATCAATGTCAAGTAGGCGACCGAGTACGGATTATGGAAACTCGCCCTATCAGTAAGGATAAGCGTTGGCGAGTCGTGGAAATCGTCGAAAAGGCTCGCTAGTAACCCTAGAATTTTGTCAGGGAAGGAGGGGCTATCATGATCCAAAAAGAATCGCGTTTAAAGGTTGCAGACAATACAGGTGCTAAGGAAATACTATGCATTAGTGTTCTCGGCGGAACTGGACGCCGCTACGCCACTGTGGGCGATGTGATTACAGCTACTGTAAAACAAGCAAGTCCCGGTGGTATGGTTAAAAAGGGCGATATCGTAAAAGCTGTTGTTGTTCGTACTAAGAAGGAAATTCGCCGCGAAGACGGTTCGCATATTAGATTTGATGAAAATGCTGCAGTAATCTTAAGTGATCAAAATAATCCGAGAGGCACCCGGATCTTTGGTCCGGTCGCTAGAGAATTACGTGAAAAGAACTTCATGAAAATCGTATCTCTAGCCCCTGAGGTGTTGTAGCTTAGAAAGGAGGATGAGCGATGGCAAAAGTCCATGTTAAAAGCGGTGACCAAGTGCAAATACTTACCGGCGCAGACCGCGGTAAACGAGGCAGGATTTTACAAGTTTATCCTAAGACCGGTAAAGTTATAGTAGAAGGTGTAAATATCCAAAAGAAACATACTCGTCCTACTCAATCTAATCCTCAGGGTGGAATTGTGGAGCGTCCTGGTCCAATTGATGCTTCAAATGTACAATTGGTATGCCCGAGCTGCCATAAAACCACACGTCCCATTAGAGAACGCGATGAGGACAGAAAATTGACTCGTAAATGCCGGCACTGCGGCAAAGCAATAGATTAGGTTGAGGTTATTCGGAAAGGGGGAGTAGTTGATGGCACGACTGAAAGAATACTACCGCAGCGAAGTGGTGCCTGCCCTCAAAGAGCGGTTTAACTACGCTAATGTGATGCAGGTTCCTAAAATCGAGAAGGTTGTTGTTAATATAGGTGTTGGAGAAGCTGTTGGTGATCCGAAAACTTTAGAAGCAGCTGTACGTGATTTAGAAACAATTACCGGACAAAAGGCAATTATTACTAAAGCAAAGAAATCAATTGCCGCTTTTAAAATCCGCGACGGCATGTCAATCGGATGTAAGGTTACCCTGCGCGGTGATCGGATGTACGAATTCTTAGATCGACTAATTAACATAGCACTGCCGCGTATTCGCGATTTTCGGGGCGTTTCATCCCAATCCTTTGATGGACGCGGAAACTACAGCTTGGGTATTAGAGAACAGTTGATTTTCCCTGAGATTGAGTACGATAAAGTGGATAAGATCCGCGGTTTACAAGTGACTATTGCGACCACTGCTAAAACTGACGAGGAAGCATTTGAGCTGTTAAAGCTGATGGGTGTTCCGTTTAGAGAATGAAAGGAGAGATATCGTGGCTAAAAAGTCCATGATTATAAAAGCCCAGAGAAGTCCTAAGTTTTCTACTCGCAGGGTAAACCGCTGTAGACACTGCGGACGTCCAAGGGGTTATATGCGGCGCTTCGATTTGTGCCGTGTCTGCTTCCGGAAATTAGCCCATGAAGGCGAAATTCCCGGTGTTAGAAAAGCTAGTTGGTAATCAGTGTTAACCTGAGGTTGAAAGGAGGTTCCCGTATGGTTTTAACTGACCCAATCGCGGATATGCTCACTCGAATCAGAAACGCGAATTCAGTGAAACACGAATCCGTTGATATACCTGCTTCCAAAATGAAGAATGAGGTTGCTCGGATTCTTAAAGAAGAGGGATATATTCGGGACTACAAAGTTATTGATGATAATAAACAGGGCATTTTACGGATTTATTTAAAGTATGGCCCCAATGATGAAAGAGTTATCACAGGTATCAAACGCATCAGCAAGCCAGGTTTACGCGTGTATGCTAAAAAGGACGAGGTACCACGTGTGCTCGGCGGTTTAGGAATTGCAATTCTTTCTACTTCGCAAGGAATTATGACGGACAAAGCAGCCCGTAAAGGTAATATTGGCGGAGAAGTTATCTGCTACGTATGGTAAGGGGGGAAAGTGATGTCACGCATTGGAAAATTACCCGTGGAGATTCCTGCAGGTGTTGAAGTAAAACTATCCGGCAATACGTTAACAGTCAAGGGTCCTAAAGGTGAACTAGTCAGGGAACTGCATCCTGAAATGAACATCGAAGTTCAAGATAACGCAGTTGTAGTCACCAGACCTTCTGATAAAAAAGAACACCGTTCCCTTCATGGTCTTACCCGTACTCTGATCGCCAATATGGTTGAGGGTGTTACCAAAGGATATCAGCGGAATCTGGAAATTGTGGGTGTTGGATACAGAGCAGCTAAACAGGGTAATAAGCTTGTCCTGACTGTCGGTTATTCTCACCCTGTAGAAATCACACCTGAGGATGGTCTGGAAATCGAAGTTCCTGCACCAACTAAAATTCAAGTTAAAGGGATCGACAAAGAAAAAGTTGGTCAGTTAGCGGCTAACATTCGCAAAGTTCGCCCGCCTGAGCCTTACCTCGGAAAAGGTATTCGTTACGAAGGCGAACGAATCATTCGCAAGGCCGGCAAGGCTGGTAGAGCTTAGAGCCTGTTAATTAGTTTAGAGGTGGTGAGTTTTGTGGCTAAATTGAGTCGGAGTGAGGCACGCAAACGTCGTCATCTGCGGGTGAGAAAGAAAGTTGTCGGTACCCCGGAAAGACCGCGTTTAAGTGTTTACCGCAGTTTAAACCATATGTATGCTCAAATTATTGACGATACCGCAGGGAAAACTCTTGCAGCAGCCTCAAGTATTGAACCGGAACTGAGAAACAAACTGGCAAGTACCAAAAATAAAGAAGCTGCTAAAGAAGTAGGACTGCTCATCGCCAAAAGAGCAAAAGAAAAAGGGATTACACAAGTTGTTTATGATCGCGGAGGCAACCTCTATCACGGTAGAGTTGCAGCGTTAGCAGAGGGTGCACGCGAAGGCGGCTTAGAATTTTAGTCGGATAGGGGGGAAATTAGTTTGGCAAATCGAATTGATCCTACAGGATTAGAACTCGAAGAACGATTAGTGTCCATCAATAGAGTAGCGAAAACTGTAAAAGGTGGTCGTTCTATCTCGTTTAGTGCATTGGTGGTAGTAGGAGATGGCAACGGTAAAGTTGGAGCCGGTCTTGGAAAAGCGAAGGAAGTAGCAGACGCTATCCGCAAGGCGGTAGATGACGCCAAGAAGAATTTGATCGAAGTGCCAATGGTAGGTACAACAATACCTCATGGGGTAACAGAGAAATTCAGTGGAGCGCAGGTAATGCTGAAACCGGCTTCTGAGGGTACAGGCGTAATTGCCGGTGGCCCGGTACGTGCCGTACTAGAATTAGCGGGAGTCAGAGATGTGTTGACCAAGTCCCTTGGTTCACCGAATCCGATTAACGTCGTTCGTGCAACCATTAAAGGCTTGCAATCTCTGAAGACCGTTGAAGAAGTTGCCCGTCTCCGGGGACTCGATCCATCTGAAATTTTAGGTTAGGGGGCGGTTGGTGTGGCGAAGTTAAAGATTACATGGAAGAAAAGTGCAATCGGTTATGCAAAGGATCAAAAGGATACAATTGCTGCCCTAGGATTGCGGAAGCTGAATCAAACTGTAATCAAAGAAGATAATCCCTGCATTCGCGGAATGGTTTTTAAAGTAAAGCATTTAGTCGAAGTTGAGGAAGTCAATTAGGGCAAGGAGGTGTAGGTGTGCGGATCCATGAATTAAAACCAGCACCCGGAAGCAAGAAAAGTCCGAAACGTGTTGGAAGAGGAATTGGCTCTGGTTTAGGTAAGACCTCCGGGAAAGGTCATAAAGGACAAAAGGCACGCTCAGGCGGAGGCAAGGGCCCTCATTTTGAAGGTGGGCAAACACCTTTGCAAAGACGTTTACCCAAACGCGGTTTTACAAATGTCTTCCAAAAGGTGTATGCTGAAGTAAACATTGAGGATCTTAACCGTTTTGCTCCCGATACTGTAGTAACTCCTGAGCTGTTGAAGGAAACCGGAATAGTAAAGAAACTAAACGATGGAATAAAGATCCTTGGCAACGGAGAGCTAAAACATGCTTTGACAGTTCAAGCGCATAAGTTTTCAAAATCGGCTGCTGCCAAGATTGAAGAGGCTGGCGGTAAGGTAGAGGTGATCTAATTGCTTGAAGCTTTAAGGAATGCATGGCGAATCCCTGATTTAAGGCGGAAGATTATTTATACTGCCGTGCTCTTGGCAGTAGCTCGCATTGGGTCTTATGTACCGGTGCCGGGAGTTGACGCAGCTGGATTAGCTGCCCAGCTGGGGTTAGACAGCGGTAATATCTTTGGACTTTTAGATTTGTTCTCCGGTGGAGCGTTAGGCAGATTCACCCTCTTCTCCATGGGAGTCGGACCATACATTACCGCTTCTATTATCATCCAGCTGCTGGCGCTGGTTATACCACAGCTTGAACAGCAGATCAAAGATGATCCAAAAGCGTCTGCCAAGTATACCCGCTATGGAACAGTCGTGCTGGCGCTCATCCAAGGTTTTGCCACTACTATGATGGCAAGAAACGTGGGCGTCATTGACAATCCAACTTTTTTCAACCTGCTGTTGATCATTGTCAGCCTGGTTGCCGGAACCAGCTTCTTAATGTGGTTAGGTGAAAACATCTCAGAAAAGGGAATTGGTAACGGAATTTCGATGCTGATCTTCATCGGAATTGTCGCTGAAATTCCCTCTAATGTCCGCAATGTGTATCTTGCCCTGCAGGCTGATGCAATCAGCATTATTGGTGTGATCGTTTATCTGGTCGTTGCGATTGCTTTGATTGCCGCCATCGTAATGGTGCAGGAAGGGCAGCGCCGGATCCCGGTTCAATACGCTAAGCGGATTGTCGGCCGCAAGATGTATGGAGGACAATCAACTCATATCCCATTACGGGTAAACCAAGCAGGTGTCATTCCGGTTATTTTTGCGTCATCAATTCTCACGTTCCCATTGACTTTAGCGCAGTTTATTCCTGCGGTAAATGTAATTAACCGCTGGATAGGGTATGGCACCTTTGGGTATAATTTCCTATATGTTGTCATGATTGTCTTTTTTACCTATTTCTATACAGCGGTTACCTTCAATCCTCAAGAAGTTGCAGACAATATGAAGAAGAACGGTGGATTTGTACCTGGGCTGCGTCCGGGACGTCCAACAGCAGAGTATATGGAGCGGGTCTTGAGTCGGATTACACTGCCAGGTGCGATATTCTTAGCCTTAATCGCAGTAATGCCATTTGTCATCTCTGCAGTAACTCGTATACCACAGCAGATCTTAAGTTTGGGAGGAACCGGCTTAATTATTATGGTAGGTGTGGCCTTAGATACTATGAAGCAAATCGAGTCACATCTGCTGTTGAGACACTATGAAGGTTTTCTCAATTAGTTAGGGGGAAGGGGCATTGCGTTTAGTATTACTCGGTTTGCCTGGGGCAGGTAAAGGTACTCAAGGTGAACAACTAGCCGAGAAATATAGCATTCCCCATATTTCAACAGGTAGTCTGATTCGATCAGTAATCAATTCTGGTTTGAAACTTGGTGAGATTGTTAATGCCTATATTTCTAAGGGAAATTTAATACCGGATGAGTTAATGATGGAAATGCTGCGGCAGAGAGTTTTAGCAGATGATTGCCGAAATGGTTGGATCCTAGATGGTTTTCCTCGGACAGTTAAGCAAGCAATGCACCTCGATGAAACTTTGAAACAGGAATCCTCGAAGCTCGATCGGGCTTTTGATATTCGGATTTCGCCTCAAGAAGCGGTGCTGCGGATAACCAAACGTCGTGTATGCCGCAACTGTGGTCAGATCTACAGTCTGGAACAAGACCTTGACCAAGAGGCTGGGAACTGTACCAGCTGCGGCGGGCCGCTCTATCAACGGCCAGATGACAATGTTGAGGTTGCGCAGCATCGTCTGCAAGTTTATATGGAACAGACACATCCTGTTGTGCATTACTATGCTCAGTCAGGCAGGTTAACCAGCATTAATGGAGAACAGGATATAGATGCAGTATTCAGCGATTTGAGCGATGCGGTTGCTGTACTGCTGCAAAAAAGTAAAGATGGTGGTCGAGCATGATCATTTTAAAATCAGATAGTGAACTTGCTGCAATGCGCAGAGCCGGGCGGGTGGTTGCTCAGGCGCATCAACTTGTGCAGGAGCATCTGCGTCCTGGGATCACTACTGAAATGCTTGATCGGCTTGTGGAAGAATTTATCCTGTCCCAAAATGCGGTTCCAGCATTTAAAGGTTATAACGGTTATCCTGCAAGTATATGTGCGTCAGTCAACGAAGTCGTCGTACATGGAATACCAAATGATCTCCCGTTAGAAGAAGGTTGGATTCTGAGTGTCGACATTGGTGCTTTTGTCGATGGATTTTGCGGCGATTCAGCTTGGACGTATCCAATTGGGAAAATTGATCCGGAAGTGCAAAGACTGCTGGATGTTACGGAAGAGTCCCTGTTTAAAGGTATTGAAAAAGCAGTGATTGGCAATCGCCTCTCCGATATCTCCCATCAAATCCAGACTGTTGTCGAAAGCAATGGTTTTTCCGTTGTGCGCGATTTTGTGGGTCATGGTATCGGACGCAGAATGCACGAATCACCCCAAATTCCCAATTTTGGTTCACCCGGACGAGGTCCGCGGTTGAAAGCGGGTATGACGTTAGCGATTGAACCAATGGTTAATATGGGGAGCTATCATGTGCGGATCTTACCGGATAACTGGACAACAGTAACGGTCGATGGAAGTTGGTCAGCTCACTTTGAACACACAATTGCTGTAACAGCTGACGGTCCCGAAATTCTCACCGAATTATAGGGGGGATAACGTGGGTTTGGAGATTGGCCAATTGGTTTCTTCTAAAGCAGGTCGTGATGCTGGAAGAAAGTACCTAGTGATTGCCAAGCTGGATGACAGGTATGTACTGGTTGCTGATGGTGTAACCAGGAAGATTGTCCAACCGAAAAAGAAAAATATCCGACATTTGGTGGCACATCGTCAAATAGCCACTGAAATCGCACAGGCGTTACAGCAGAATGAGAAGCTCACCAATCAGCAGCTGAAATCAACGATAGAGTTGCTTACTGATACAGTGGAGGAGCGAGAGGAGGTTTCGTCTGGTAATGGCTAAAGATGATGTGATTGAAGTTGAAGGTACAGTTGTAGAACCACTGCCGAATGCTATGTTTCGTGTTGAATTAGAAAACGGTCATAAGGTTTTGGCTCATATATCCGGTAAGATGAGGATGCACTTCATTCGAATTCTCCCGGGTGATAAAGTTACAGTTGAGTTATCTCCTTATGATTTAACTCGCGGTAGAATCGTTTACCGAAAAAAATAGGACGGCTAAAGGGGGATAAAAATGAAGGTCAGACCTTCTGTCAAGCCGATGTGTGAAAAATGCAAAGTTATTCGCCGCCGGGGCAAAGTAATGGTTATTTGCGAAAACCCAAGGCATAAACAGAAACAAGGATAGATTTAAGGGGGTGCTTAGCTAGTGGCAAGAATTGCTGGAGTAGATCTGCCTCGTGATAAACGGGTGGAAGTTGGGCTGACTTATATCTTTGGTATCGGACGTTCCACCTCTAAGAAAATCCTCACAATCTGTGGAATCAACCCAGATACACGTGTTGGTGACTTAACAGAGGACGAAGCGAATAAACTGCGTGAAGTCATTGAAAACCAATTTGTGGTTGAAGGTGACCTGCGGCGTGAGATAAACATGAATATTAAGAGACTGCGCGACATCGGCTGCTATCGCGGTCTGCGTCACCGCAGAGGTCTGCCAGTCCGCGGACAGAGAACTAAGACCAATGCTCGGACTCGTAAAGGTCCTAAACGTGTAGCTGGTAAGAGGCGCTAGAGAAAGGAGGAACTAGTTAATGGCAAGAACCCGCAGAGGACAGCGTCCAAGAAGACGTGAGCGGAAGAATATACAAAGCGGTGTTGCACACATCCGTTCCACATTTAATAATACGATTGTCAGCATCAGTGATGAACAAGGAAATGTAATTTCCTGGGCAAGCGCAGGAAATATGGGCTTTAAAGGGTCCCGCAAAGGTACACCCTTTGCTGCTGGCATGGCTGCAGAAGCCGCTGCTAAAGCAGCTATGGAGCACGGTCTGCGCGAAGTTAAAGTATATGTTAAAGGACCTGGCGCTGGAAGAGAAGCTGCAATTAGATCTCTACAGAGCGCAGGCATAGACGTTAATGTAATTAAAGACGTAACTCCGATTCCGCATAATGGCTGTCGTCCACCGAAACGGAGAAGAGTATAATTATGGTCAGTGGAGGTGACATTGAATGAGATATACAGGACCAGTTTGTCGCCTGTGCAGAAGGGAAGGGGTTAAGCTCTATCTGAAAGGTGACAAGTGCTATACAGATAAATGTCCAGTACAACGCCGGGCATATCCACCCGGACAGCATGGACAATCCCGCAAAAAATTATCTGAGTATGGACTGCAGTTGAGGATGAAACAGCGGCTGCGCCGGATTTATGGTGTTTCTGAGCGCCAGTTAGAAAACTACTACGACGCAGCAGCCCGCAAGCGCGGTATTACCGGTGAAATCTTACTGCAGACATTAGAAATGCGTTTAGATAACGTAATCTATCGTTTTGGACTCGGTGCATCCAGACCGCAAGCACGGCAGTTGGTAATGCACGGACATGTAACTGTTAATGGCAAGAAAGTAGATATCCCATCATATCAAGTTAGAGTTGGAGACGTAATTGCTATTAGAGAGTCTTCACGCAATCTTGATGTGATTAAGGTTAACGCTGAAGCTGCATCCGGACGAGCACTGCCCGAGTGGTTGGAGTTCGATGCGGAAAAATTAGAGGGGAGCATCAAGGCTGTTCCTGCCCGGGAACAAATTGATATTCCTGTTGAAGAGCACCTCGTTGTTGAGTACTACTCCAGATAGGAATCAATTCCCTTTAACCCTCAGAAGGTTCGAGTCCTTAGCTATGGATGTCAATTGCACGCAATCTGTAGCTTGACAAATGTGTATTCGAGAAGGAGGGTATTTTTGGTCATGATCGAGATTGAAAAACCAAAAATCGAACAGATTGAGCTAACGGAGGACTATGGCCGTTTTGTAATAGAACCTCTGGAAAGAGGTTATGGTATAACTCTTGGTAACAGCTTGCGTCGAGTGCTGCTGTCTTCGCTGCCTGGTACAGCAGTAACATCAGTGAAAATTGACGGTGTGCTTCATGAGTTTTCCACCCTGTCGGGGGTGGTTGAGGACACTGTAGATATCGTACTGAATCTGAAGAAGTTACTGGTTAAACTGTACACAGATGAGCCTGTTGTGGTGCGAATTGAGGCAAAAGGAGCAGGCCCAATTTACGCGCGGGACATTATCGCCGATGCAAGTGTGGAGATCCTGAATCCGGATCTATATATTGCAACCTTACAGGAGGACGGAAGCCTCAATATGGAAATTACCGTAGCAAAGGGAAGAGGTTATGTTCCAGCTGAACGCAATAAGCTTCCTGATCATCCAATAGGTATTATTCCTGTCGATTCTATTTTTACTCCTGTAAGCAAGGTCAACTTCCAGATCGATCATACACGGGTTGGTCAGGTTACAGATTACGACAAGTTAACTTTAGATATCTGGACCGATAAGACTATTGCACCGGATGAGGCACTCGGCCTAGCATCCAAGATTCTCATAGAGCATCTCAAGTTGTTTACGGATCTCAGTGAAACCAGCGATTCAGTTGAGATCATGGTGGAAAAAGAAGAAGAGGCGATTGATCGCTTGATGGAAATGACCATTGAAGAGCTGGATCTATCAGTACGTTCCTATAACTGCCTCAAACGGGCTGGAATTAATACCCTTGAAGAGCTGACAAGAAGAACAGAAGAAGATATGATGAAAGTCCGTAATCTAGGCAAAAAATCCCTCGCAGAAGTCAAAGAGAAGCTCGCTGCTTTAGGACTCTCGTTACGGGAATCTGATGAATAAGGTAGGTGAACGAATGTGAAACTGAAAAAACTAGGCCGCACATCCAGCCATAGACGGGCGCTGCTGCGCAGCTTAGTAACTCAACTAGTGCTTCATGGGCGCATAGAGACAACTGAAGCGAAGGCGAAAGCTGTCAAGCCCTTAGCTGATAAAATGGTTACCTTAGGTAAACGCGGTGATATACACGCTCGGCGACAGGCAGCTGCTTTCCTATTGCAAAAAGAGGCAGTAAAAAAATTGTTTGATGATGTCGCTCCTAAGTACGAGGATCGTAATGGTGGATATACTCGCATTATAAAAACTGCTCCGCGCCGCGGTGATGCAGCTCCCATGGCTATTATTGAGTGGGTCTAAAATTTGTACTTTTGAGCAGAATTTCGAGGCTAGTTGCAGGTCGCAGAGGTAGTTACCTCTGCGTTCTCTGTTATTTATAGGTTTGGATCTGGAGTGATTACCATGGCAGAAGCATTAATCAAGTTTACAGACGTAAGTTTTTCGTACAGCGCCGATTCCCCGCAGGAATTCGAGGCGTTAACGGGAATTAACTTAGAAATCGAAGCTGGTGAGTTTGTCGCTGTCCTCGGCCATAATGGTTCAGGCAAATCCACCCTCGCCAAACATATTAATGCTCTGCTTGTGCCTACAGCAGGAAATGTAGTGGTCGCAGGCATTGATACGCGGGACTTCGATCGGGTTTGGGAAATCAGGCAGAATGTGGGTATGGTGTTTCAGAATCCAGACAACCAGCTGGTAGCCACCACGGTTGAAGAAGATGTAGCCTTTGGACCAGAAAATCTAGGGATTCCCACTCCGGAAATTCACCGCCGAGTTGATGAGGCTCTGGAACTGGTTGGGATGAATGAATTTCGCCTGCGGTCTCCCCATCAGCTGTCAGGAGGCCAGAAGCAGCGTGTCGCTATCGCTGGCATGATTGCCATGCGTCCCCGCTGCATTGTCTTGGATGAGCCTACTGCGATGCTGGATCCTGTTGGCAGACAGGAAGTAATGGACACAGTGTTGAAATTAAATCGGCAGGAAGGGATTACCATCGTCCTGATCACCCACGCCATGGAAGAAGCAATTCTCGCAGACCGCATTGTTGTCATGGAGGAAGGGCGAGTTGTTTTAACTGGTGTTCCCCGGGCAGTTTTCTCCCAGGTGGAAACTCTGACCCAACTGCGTCTGGATGTTCCGCAGGTTACTGCCCTGGCTAATCGCTTGCGTCAGCGGGGATATGACCAAATCCCCAACAATATTTTGACCATTGAAGAGATGGTGAATGTATTATGCCAATTAGAGTAGAAGGATTATCATATATTTATAACGCCGGTCAGCCGATGGAGAAACTGGCCCTCAATAATGTCTCTTTAGCGATTGAGGATGGTGAATTTATCGGTCTGATTGGGCACACCGGATCAGGCAAATCTACTTTGGTGCAGCATTTCAATGGTCTGTTAAAGCCTACCAAAGGCAGGATTTACCTCGACGGAGTTGACATTCACAGCAAAGAAATAACACTCCGCTCTGTGAGGCAGCAGGTGGGGATGGTATTCCAATATCCGGAGTACCAGCTCTTCGGCGAGACTGTTTTTGAAGATGTTGCTTTTGGCCCTAAGAACATGGGAGTGCCTGAGCATCAGCTGGCGGAGCGGGTGGAATGGGCTTTGAATCTGGTTGGCCTCGATATAGGTTTAAAGGATCGGTCGCCATTTGAACTATCAGGAGGACAAAAGCGCAAGGTGGCGATTGCTGGAGTAATTGCCATGCAGCCTCGAATCTTAATTTTAGATGAGCCGACAGCAGGCTTGGATCCGAAAGGCAGAGATGAGGTTCTTTCCTTAGTGTCCCGCCTGCACCAGGAGGAAAAGACTACAATCATATTGGTCAGCCACAGTATGGAGGATATCGCTCGCTTAGCAACTCGGCTGGTAGTGATGGCTAACGGCGAAATTGTGCTGGAGGGGACACCAGAAGCAGTCTTTCAGCATGCAGATTATCTTGAAAGAATTGGTTTAGGGGTTCCCCAGATGAAAAAGCTGCTCCAGGCTCTCCAGGAGCAGGGGTTTGATGTGCATCCAGATCATTATACGATTGAAGCTGCTGAGGGCGAAATTGTGAAAATACTGGAGACGAAATAAGATGGCAATGATGAGAAATATAACGATTGGACAATATATACCTGGCGAATCGGTCATCCACCGACTTGACCCAAGGACTAAAATTATAGCAACGTTCTTATACATTGTTCTGTTATTTTTGGTAAATACTTTCAGCGGTTATGCCTGCAGTGCACTGCTGATCTTACTTGCTGTCGCTTTATCCAGGCTGCCCATTAAGTATATCCTCCGGGGAATCAGACCCCTCGCTTTTATTATAATTCTAACTTTATCGCTGCATTTTTTTATGACAGAAGGACATGTAATTTTCCAAGTGGGCTTCTTAAAGGTAACCCAGGAAGGCGTGGTTCGCGGCTTAATGATGGTCTCCCGTCTAGTGCTGTTGGTGGTTGGTACTTCGATTTTAACTCTGACTACATCCCCAATTTTGCTGACAGACGGGATTGAAAGCCTCTTAAAACCGTTAAAGGGCTTAGGCGTTCCCGCCCATGAATTAGCAATGATGATGACAATTGCCCTGCGTTTTATTCCAACACTGATCGAAGAAACTGAAAAGATTATGAAGGCACAGATGGCCCGGGGGGCAGATTTTGAATCGGGCAATATCTTTCAGCGGGCAAAGAGCCTAATTCCGATTTTGATCCCCCTGTTCATCAACGCCTTTCGCCGGGCAGACGATTTGGCAGTAGCTATGGAAGCTAGGGGTTACCGCGGCGGAGAAGGGCGAACCAGATTTCGGGTGCTGAGATTCACCTATAAAGACGCTGTTGCGCTGATATTTGTTGCAGTATTTGTTGTGGTAGTTAGTATTTATTTTTAGGATGAAAGCAGTATGGCTAACTATAAACTAATCCTAGAATATGATGGTACGAATTATAATGGGTTTCAGATCCAAACTAATGGTGTTACCATTCAAGGATTATTAGAAGCCAGCTTAAGCAAAATTGCCAAGACGGAAGTGAAGCTTACTGCCGCTGGGCGCACTGATGCTGGTGTGCATGCTTTGAATCAGGTGGTTAACTTCCACGCTCAACTATCTATCCCCGTGGAGAGGCTGCCGCTTGCCCTCAACAGCCTGCTGCCGAAGGATATTCGGGTTAAAGATGCTCAAATTGTTGATGACAGCTTCCACGCCCGCTATGATGCGGTGGAGAAAACCTACCTTTACCGGATCCGGCAGGGGGCGGTTGAATCGGCGTTTGAGCGCAATTACTGCTGGTGGATCAAGCAGGACTTAGATTGGGACTTGATGGCAGTAGCTGGTCAGACGCTGGTTGGCACCCAGGATTTCGCGGGTTTTGCTGCCAGCGGCAGCAGTGTTAAAACCACGGTGCGGACCATCAAGAATTTTACCCTGACCCGAGTCATTCAGGGTGGAGATCTGCGCTTTACTGCTGACGGATTTCTGTATAACATGGTCCGCAATATGGTGGGAACTCTGGTAGAAATTGGTTTGGGAAAGCGCCCTGCAGCGGATATCCAGCGGATAATTGCTGCAGGGGATCGCAGGCAAGCTGGCATAACAGCGCCGGCTCGCGGACTATTTTTAGAACAGGTTGTCTACCACAATTACTTGACAGGTTGTTAATTATTCAGTAAAATGATATGTGGTGATTTTTAGGTAACCTCCTTAATTGGATTGTTGTCCAGCCCCGTACAACTACGCCAATTAGGTGGAGTATACAGTCTATGCACAAGCTTGCAAGGGGGGAATATCGTGAAAACATATATGGCAACCAAGGAAACTGTTGAGAGAAAATGGTATGTTATCGATGCTACAGATAAGACATTGGGCCGCTTGGCTTCCCAAATCGCAGTAATTTTACGCGGCAAACATAAACCAACTTACACTCCACATGTGGACACAGGCGATCACGTGATCGTTATTAATGCTGAGAAAATTAAACTAACTGGTAACAAACTTCACGACAAGAAATACTACCGCCACAGTGGATATCCTGGTGGACTCAAAGTGAGAACTGCTGCAGATTTACTGAACAGCAGCCGTCCAGAAAGAGTACTGAAACTTGCCGTAAGAGGTATGCTGCCTCATAATCGGTTAGGTAGGAAAATGTTCAAGAAATTGAAAGTTTATGCTGGTAATGAGCATCCGCACAGTGCTCAGCAGCCTGAACAACTAGACATTTAAGAGAGGGGGCTAACGATGAGTGCAGTAGCTAATACGGAAACATATTACGGTACCGGTAGAAGAAAAACTTCCGTTGCTCGTGTCCGCCTTTTACCCGGCAGTGGTAAGGTAATTATCAACGGGCGTGATATAGAAGATTATTTCGGCAGAGCTGTACTGCGGACAATCTTAATGCAGCCGATGGTATTAACTAACACTGAAGGAAAATATGATGTAATCGCTAATGTTCGCGGCGGCGGCTCAACAGGTCAAGCAGGCGCGATCCGCCATGGGATTGCTAGAGCGTTGCTGCAGGCTGATCCTGAATTAAGGGCACCGCTGAAGAAAGCTGGATATCTCACTCGTGATCCGCGCATGAAGGAAAGAAAGAAATACGGCTTGAAAAAAGCACGGAAAGCGCCTCAATTCTCCAAGCGTTAAACTCAGTGTTTCATTACACACGAGTTTGTTTACAATTACAAAGTTTGCTTATCGCAAGCGCCAACCGTCAGGGGGTTCATTCCCTTTGGCGGTTTTTTTGTGTTCAAAAATAGATATAGAGATAAATAAAAATATGCTAAACGGACGCAGTTTTAATCCCTCGTAAGCCTGTATAATTCGTATGTGTAGGTGGTTTCGATATTTCCTCCCGTAGGTTATACCCTGCGTATGAATACTCATTACCTTCCAAGAGCAAACTTTGTCATTCTTCACTGCTCACGAGCAAACTCGCTTGTCATTTTCTCATTTTTTATATCTTTTTTTATATTTTTTAAGGTAATAAAACCCGAGAGCAAACTTTGTCACTACAAGGGAAGAAACAGCGAGAAGCCTTGCAACAACTACATTTCATCACGAGCAAACTTTGTAACTACGTGAGCAAACTTATTTGTAACTGGACA
>Ga0209537_1000818_pt1 | contig 37072 bp, 26 predicted proteins | sample BioPla4DNA1_FD_187698 | JGI IMG/M metagenome (GOLD analysis project Ga0209537, IMG submission 187698) | Biogas fermentation microbial communities from Germany - Plant 4 DNA1 (SPAdes) (version 2) | ecosystem: Engineered > Bioreactor > Anaerobic > Digestate | place: Bielefeld, North...
ACAGAATAGATTATCCTGTTGCAGCGAAAAGATTATCAAGTCAGAAAAAAATAGAAAAACGGATTAAAGAAGCCGAAAAGCAAATATCCAAATACGATAATCCAGGTATAATTGCTTTATCAATAGAAAATTTATTTAAACAAGAAGACCAAATTATAAATAATAAACCACTTTCTCAATCAGCTGAAGAATTGGATAATAGATTTATTAATTACACAAAACAAAACTTTAATAAAGAATATTTTAATGATAGGAAATATATAAGTGCTTTTTTCTTTTATTTATCTCTCCCAGTATGTTTCAAAAATAGCTTTTATTTTGGTTATGTTAATCGTTTAATAATTGTTCCAATTGCTCCTGAGGGCAGTTGTGAATTTTTGAAATTTAAAATCCTCGGCGAGTGTCTTTAAAATATAAAAAGCAAATAGTGAGTTGAAGCTGATCAAAATGATGAATGGAAAGTAGGTTGGCGATATTTTATTTTGGATTCCCGTTACTGTCATACAGTTCTGCAGGATCACTCGCAGAATTGTTCCATACATTGGCCTTAGTCCAGAACAAATCACCGGTTTCTTCATTTGATGCAATTGTGATTTCAGCTCCGGCTTTCAGCCTGTAACCATCAGGAAACGTATATTTCTGATTGCCTGTTACCGATACAAGATACCAGCCGGTTAAGTCCATATCTTTGTCCGACAGGTTTTTTATCTTAACCTGTTCAGCTTCCTTATCCAGACCTGAAATTACAACGGATGTTTCTGAAGGCGGTGTTCAATAAATGAATTGTATCACTCACTCATAATGTTTTGTAAAAGATTGTCACATTTTATCAAATAATTTGATAGTCACTTGTCTTTTATGATTATTACCGTCTGTACTGGTATCCCGGCGCATTATAAGAAAATTTGACTATAGCCAAAGACAATATTTCTTTTTTGACGTAGTATATTCAAAAAAATGTTATAATTGAAGACATGCAAATTATTATTTTGGACAGGAGGGGAAGCTGTGCTTCAGGACAAAATTTCAAAATTCAAAGACTCATTGCATGAACACACAGAATTAAGAGCACAGGTTAATACCAGGAGAACGGTTACGCTTCTGAACGGAAACCTTGTCAGTAACCTGCGTTCTGACGAAAGTGGAGTTTCCGCCCGGGTATACATGGGTGGTGTTTACGGATTTGCCTCAAGTGCGGAATATACTGACGAAAAAATCAAGGCTGTACTGGCTGCAGCAGAGGATAATGCCAGATTCATGGATGTGAGGGTTAAGAAAAACAAACCCGCTCTTCCTTCGGTAGGAACAGGCAAAAAAGGGCTTCTGTATGAAATAAAGGATGTTGAGCAAAAAGTATATATCGATTTCGCAAAAGAAATCGACGCGTATATAAGCGGAAAATACCCGAACCTGGCAAGCCGCACCATAGCAGTCCGTGCTGACAGTATGGAAAAGCTCCTTGTTGTAAGCGACGGATTTGACTCTCATTCCGTCATACCCAGAAGTTTTGTGTATATCTTTTTGTCAGCCGAGGCCAAGGATGGTGCCACAGTAGAGTTATACAAACCATTAGGCGGTTTTGGATATTTTGATGATGTCTTCACTAATCCCGACGCCCTGCATGGAGAAATAGACACATTATATACCGAGCTTATGAGAAAGGCTGAAGGCGTATACTGTGATGCAGGTTACAAGGATGTTGTAATGCATCCGAACCTTGCCGGCATCCTCGCTCACGAAGCCGTAGGGCACACCGTGGAAGCAGATTTGGTGCTGGGCGGTTCGGTAGCTGCCCATAACCTCGGGAAGCAGGTTGCAAGCGAACTGGTAACGATGGTTGATTTTGCCCATACCGCATTGGGTGAAACCGTTCCTCTGCCTGTATACGTTGACGACGAAGGAACACCTGCAGAAGATGCAGTTTTGATAAAAGACGGTATTTTAACGGGTTATATGAACAACAGGGAAACAGCCCGGCATTTTGGAATGAAACCACAGGGTAATGCCCGCGCTTATCTGTTCTCGGACGAACCCTTAATCCGTATGCGGAATACGGCAATTCTTCCGGGTAAGGACAAACTCGAAGACATGATTGCATCCATCGAAGACGGGTATTATCTGACCGAAACAAATAACGGCCAGGCCGATACCACCGGTGAGTTCATGTTCGGTATATCCATGGGTTATGAAATCAAGAACGGAAAGATTGGACGGGCTATCAGGGATACCACTATTTCGGGTGTAGCCTTTGAAATGCTGAAAACAGTGGACATGCTCTCGGACGACATGGTGTGGACCTGCTCGGGAATGTGCGGCAAAAAACAGCCAATGCCTGTAGGTATGGGCGGCCCTGCAGTAAAATGTAAAATCAACATCGGTGGAAGATAAGGAGGTAAAAAATATGAAGACGATAAAAGAAGTAGCTGAGTATACACTCGATGCCCTGAAAAAAGCCGGTGCTGATCACGCACAGTGTATTGTATCTTCAGATAAAATCGACGAATTCAACATTGACAGCAGTGAATTCAGTTTGTTAAGGACGCTTTTCAACAGTTCCATAACAATGAAGGCGCTGAAAGACGGCAAAAAAGGCGTAATTTCAGCGAATAAACTGGACAAGGAATCAATAGACAATGCAGTACGTCAGTGTATTGCTGCAGCTGAATCATCGGTCAGTGATGAAGCTGAGTCTATTGCCCCTAAAATAAAAAATGACAGTTTTGTGTCGGGAGTTCTTACCCCCGATAAGGACAGGTTCTTTGACAGGCTCCGGGAATACCTGGACGATTTAAAAACCGATTACCCTAAAATCATCCTTGAACAAATGATATCAAAATATGTTTACAGCGACTGTGTATTTATGAATACCAACGGTGTTGAATATACCTATACCCGCGGGAATTATGATTTATCCACAATGTTTTCAGCCCATGAGGGCGAAAAAGCCTCTTCGTTCAACGGATACTACGCCAAATTTGATTCACTGGACAAAAAACTTATGGACATAGGCATGCAAAGAACCCTTTATGCTGAAAACGAACAGCAGATTCACACCAGGTCCTGTGAAGGCAAGTTCGTCTGTAAAATAATAATTACGCCTGCCTGCCTTGCTGAGATCATGTTCATAGCTTTTGGAAATTTTATATCCGATTCAACAATTATAGACGGTACAAGCCCATGGAAATCCATGCTCGGAAAACAGGTTGCATCAGAAAACCTTTCGGTGTACACAAAACCGCTGGATGAACGGGTTGTATGCGGAGAGAGGTTCACAGGCGAAGGTTTCATGAGCGAGAACATGGAGATTATCAAAAACGGTGTGCTGAAGAGCTTCTGGCTCACAAACTACGCCTCAAGGAAGACTGGTTTCCCGAGGGCTTTGAATTTGAGCCAAAACCTGTTTATTGACCCCGGTGACAAGAGTTTAAATGAACTCGTCAAAAGTGTCGACCGCGGAATTCTTCTGAACAGATTCTCAGGAGGCCAGCCAAGCACAAACGGCGACTTCTCGGGAGTTGCCAAGAACAGCTTCTTCATTGAGAACGGTGAAATAACCCATGCTTTAAGCGAAACAATGATAAGCGGAAACCTGGTTGAAATGTTCAAAAACATAGCCGGCATTTCCTTCGAAACGGTATGCGACGGCTTAACTGTTCTCCCCTACATCCTGGTTGACGGCATAACCATTTCCGGCAGGTAACGGCTATATACTGTCAAGACATGTTATAAAAGCCCGGGGCATTTTATATAATCCCCGGGCTTTTTACATGCGGTTTTCAAAAATTGCCACCTTTATGTCCGGAACCGATTCCTATTAAATTACGTCAACTAAGTATAACCGGTTAACGGGTACCTGTTTACCGCAATATGCGGTTTGTTTAAACAATCCCGCAGCAAATTTTAATATAAAGGAGTAAACTGCTATGAAAAAACTGCTATGTTTAAGCATCACATTGATTTTATTGTTAAGTTTTTCAGCTTGCGGAACAAAACCAGGAAATTCGGTTCCGACAAATACCCCCACTCCGACGGAAACCGCGGAGCCAACGGAAACACCAGGTTCTGACCAGGATTCTGATAAAGAATCCATACTTGACGGAAGTCTTGAAAGCATCCTTGATAAAATATATGAAACCGCCGATTTGAGCGAAGGTTTCAGGGATTTTACCGAAAATGGGCTTCAGACAACTGTAATAACCGAGGAAAGGCGCGCGTATTACCTGGGTAGCGAAGACATTGAATTCAAGGAGGCGCTGGCTTCCGAACCCGTAATGATGCCGTCAGCCTATGAACTGACCCTCGTCCGTGTTAACGAAGGTGCAGATATAGAGAAAATCAAGGAAGAAATCAGGGAAAATGTCAACCCGCAGAAATGGATATGCGTTGGAGTAGATCCTGAAAATGTAATAGTGGATAGTATTGGTAATGTGATAATCATCATCATGAGCGACAATGAAGGCAAAGCCCTTCACGAGGCGTTTCTTGCACTGGAAGGACAGAATTAGGCCATGGTGTTTTCCAGTATAAGTTTTTTGTATTACTTCCTGCCGGCGGTTTTGCTTGTATATTTTATGGTGCCGCGCAGGGCAAAAAACCTTGTTTTGCTTGTTTCGAGCCTGTTTTTCTATTTCTGCGGCGAACCCGTCTATTTGCTGCTGATGATTGCTGTGACTTTATCGGGTTATCTTCACGGTTTATGGATAAACAGGGCCAAAAACGGGAGATATGCGAAACTTTCGCTTATCTCCTCCATATTTTTCATTACGGCGCCTTTACTGTTTTTCAAATATACCGGTTTTGCAATTAATAACGTCAATGCATTGTTCGGATTGAAAATACCGGCACCGAAGCTCGCTCTTCCGATAGGGATAAGTTTCTATACCTTTCAGATACTGTCCTATACAATTGACGTATACCGGGGAAACGCAAGGGTACAGAAAAGTTTCATCGATTTTTCGGCCTATGTATCCCTGTTTCCGCAATTGATTGCAGGACCGATTGTAAGATACACAACCATTGAATCCGAGCTTTCGGACAGAACTCATTCACTGAACGATGCGGCTTACGGCATTAAGCGTTTTGTCATAGGCCTGTCCAAAAAGGTTATAATAGCAAACTCCCTCGGAGAGCTCGGAGATATATTATCACAACTTGGCGAAAAAACAGTATTGCTTTTCTGGCTTAAGGCCATCTCGTTCATGATACAGATTTACTACGATTTTTCAGGCTACAGTGATATGGCAATCGGCCTTGGCCGGATTTTCGGCTTTCACTTTCCTGAAAACTTCAACTACCCGTTTATTTCAAAAAGCCTTACCGAGTTCTGGAGAAGATGGCATATATCACTGGGAACATGGTTCAGGGACTATGTGTATATACCCCTTGGCGGAAACCGTAAAGGAACGGTGAAATGGCTCCGAAACATTTTTATTGTCTGGTTCCTGACCGGGTTCTGGCATGGCGCTGAATGGAATTTTATAGCCTGGGGACTTTATTTTGCAGTATTCCTGTGCGCTGAGAAACTGTTCCTTCATCGTTTGCTTGACAAAGCCCCGGTATTGTTAAGGCGTGTATATACCCTGTTTTTTATCCTGGTAAGTTTTATTTTGTTCAACGGTGACGGCCTGGCCGGATGCCTTGCTGATTTAAAGGGAATGTTCGGATTTCTTGATGCGCCGGTCTTCAATACAGAAACACTTTATTATTTTCGAAGTTATGCTGTAACCCTGCTTGCAGCTGCCGTCGGGTCCACACCGCTGCCAAGAAAACTGGCCGATTGCCTTGGGAAATATAAACCGGCAAAAGACATGCTGAGTTTCCTGGAACCGGTCTTTCAGGCAGCATTACTCCTTTTGGTTACCGCATATTTGATAGACGGCTCGTTCAACCCGTTTTTATATTTCAGGTTTTAGATTGCGTTTTTTGAGGGATAACATGGAAAACAGGATTAAAAACATAACTGCAGTATCATTGTTTATTATAATCATATTCGGCTTTATGATCGGAAATATAGTCATGCCCGACAATGAAATTTCATACAGCGAACGGCGGACTTTAGCCCGCTTTCCCGATTTTTCCAGGCAGGAAATCCTTCAGGGCGTTTTCTTCAGCAAATTTGAAAAATATGCCCTTGATCAGTTCGTTTCAAGGGATGATTTCAGAAGCCTTAAAGCCTTTATGGTATTCAGCATCCTAAGGCAAAGGGATTATAACGGGGTTTATATTGTAAACCAGAACATAAGCAAGACAGAGTACCCGTTAAATGAAAAATCCGTTGTCAATGCGGCAGGAAAAATAAGCGATATAACCGAAAAATACCTGGAGAATATAAACACAGCCTATTCAATTGTACCCGACAAGAACTTCTTTCTCGCACGGGAAAACGGATATCTGTCCATTGATTACGGAAAACTTGCCCTGATAATGAGTGAAAACATATCCGAAAAGGTTAAGTATATAAACATATATGATTCTCTTTCAATTGACGACTATTACCGGACCGACATTCACTGGAGCCAGGACAGGCTTATCGGAACGGCAGACAGGATACTTTCCGGAATGGGAGCTGGCAAAAGAGCATCGGACATCGGGTATGTGAAAAAGGAACTGTACCCGTTTTACGGTTCCTATTACGGCCAGGCCGCAGTCAAAACAGAACCCGACACCCTTGTTTACCTGACAAACAGCACCCTTGAAAATGCGCGGGTTTATGATCATTACTACAGGGAATATATCAGCATTTATGAGCCCGAAAGGTTTAACGGAACAGATCCGTATGACGTGTTCCTTTCGGGTCAGAAACCCCTGGTTACCGTGGAGAATCCGGACAGTACCGAAAAGAGAGGCCTGCTGCTTTTCAAAGACTCCTTTGGAAACAGTATCGCCCCTCTTCTTCTTGCAGGTTATTCAAAGATAACCCTTATAGACCTTCGCCTTGTTTCATCCGATGCCCTGGACAGGTTCATAGATTTTTCGGAATACGAGGATGCCCTTTTCCTATACAGCACACAGACGCTAAACAACAGTTATATGCTGAAATAAACGGCTAATCAGGGTCTGCCTCCGAAAGCCACAGCGCGGCGCTTGCATCGCTTGGCATCTTCCAGTCACCCCTTGGTGATAGGGATACCGTTCCGACCTTCGGACCGTCCGGCATGCATGATCTTTTGAACTGCTGGCTGAAAAATCTTCGGTAGAATACTTTCAGCCATTTCTTTATTGTTTTTTCATCGTATTGATCCTTAAACGCAATTTTTGCAAGATACAGGATTTTCTCAGGCTCCGCCCTGTAGCGCAGCATATAGTACAGGAAAAAATCATGCAGCTCATAAGGTCCTATGATGTCTTCGGTTTTTTGTCCTATTTCCCCGTCCTTGTCAGGCGGAGTCAGTTCCGGAGATATCGGGGTATCGGCTATGCTTTTCAGAACCTTTGCCGTTTCATCGGATGCAATGTTATCTGCATACCATCTAACCATCCGCCTTACAAGGGTTTTTGGAATACCGCAGTTTACCGAGTACATTGACATGTGATCACCGTTATATGTGCACCATCCCAGCGCCAGCTCGGACAAATTCCCTGTTCCCACCACAAGGGCCCCTTCCTTGTTTGCCATATCCATCAGTATCTGCGTACGTTCCCTGGCCTGAACGTTTTCGTAGGTTACGTCATGAACACCGGTATCATGCCCGATATCCCTGAAATGCTGCAGGCAGGCAGCCTTTATGTCTATTTTGCGGAAGTCCGCGCCCATAACATTTATAAGTTTCGATGCATTGTCATAGGTCTTTACCGTGGTTCCGAAACCGGGCATCGTAACTGCGATTATGTTCTTTCTCGGCAGCCCGAGCATATCCATTGTCCGGGCTGCAACCAGAAGTGCAAGGGTGGAATCGAGGCCGCCCGAAACTCCTAAGATCTGCTTCTTAATCCCTGTATGCGTCATTCTTTTGGAAAGCCCTGCAGCCTGTATTGAGAATATTTCTCCGCACCGCTCGTTGCATTCATCAATGTCGGACGGTACAAAGGGATGCTTTTCTATTTTCCTTAACAGGTCCTGAAGCTCAAAGGAAACAGGCGACATTTCAACAGTCCGGGCCGGAAAAGCAAGGTCCGGCTGGGAAAATGAGGTTGAACTCATCCTTTCGTTAAACAGCCTTTTTATATCTATATCCTGCATGATTAGCTGGGATTTTCTTTCAAAACGCCTGTTCATGGCCACTATTTTTCCATATTCGGCTATATATGCCTGGCCTCCGAAAACAAGATCGGTTGTTGACTCACCAACCCCTGAGGAAGTATATACGTATGCCGCTATGCATCTTCCGGACTGGCTTGTTACAAGCAGTTTACGGTATTCGTTCTTCCCGATGACTTCATTGCTTGCCGAGAGATTGCAAAGAATTACCGCACCGTTTTTTGCATGGATGCTGGACGGCGGTACGGTCATCCATAAATCCTCGCAGATTTCCACTGCAAAACTAAGCATGGGAGTTAAACCGTCCTGGAAAATCAGGTTATTCCCGCACGGGATGTCCTGCCCGAAAAGATTCACAGTATCGGCTTTTAAGCTGCTGCCTTCGCAGAACCAGCGCTTTTCGTAGAACTCATTATAGTTTGGGATATGTCTTTTCGGAACTATGCCGCAAACCTTCCCCTGCTGTATTACCGCTGCGCAGTTGTATAACTGCCGGTCAATCACCATTGGCAGGCCCACTATAAAAACATTGCTCCACTCAGAAGATCTGTCTGTTATTTTTCTCAGGGATTTCAGTGCCTTTTCCAGCAGCAGGGACTGATGAAAAAGGTCACCGCATGTATAACCGGTTATGCAGAGCTCGGGGAAAACCGTCAGGTATACGTCCTTGCCTGCTGCTTCCTCCATGATTTCAATAATTCTCTGCGTATTGGACTCACAGTCTGCAACTCTCATTTCGGGCACGGCGGCGCCCACGCGAACCAGTCCGTATTTTAGCAAATTCATCACCTGTTTTCATATATAGATTTTTGAATAACCGCTGCAACCGGCTCTTAATGTTCCGTTATCTTCCGGAACCGGTTTTATGCTTCAATGCCGGGCACTTTTTTATTATTATACCATATTTTTCTTAATTCGATCCCCGGAAATTTTCATACAAGGCTTTTCAATAATTCGTCCCTGTATTTCTGTATCTCATCAAAGTTCATGTTCGGCACGTAGAAACTTTCAAGCTCGTCGTGCTTCTCCTTTGCCTGTTTTATTGTTGCTATTGCCCTGTTCAAAAGCATTTCGAAGTTTTCCCGGTTAAAATCCAGTACTTCGCCGTATTTTTGAATAACCGCCCCGTCCAGGAATTCATTCAAATCTATTTTTTGGGTTGGATTCCGGTCAATATGGTGTATTTTGTTCGATGTGGTCAAGGACACGTCAAGCTCCGGTATTATTAGGTGTTCAAGTTTATGCGGGTTTAATGCGCAGTAGTAAGACTCGGTATAAATACCCCGCTCAACGGCTGCCTCTCTCACCCTTTCCAGAAGACGCTCTGTACCGGTGCCGGGGTTCCCTTCTATAACTATTACTTCTTCAGTCTTAACAAGAGATGAAAGATGGTTTACCAGGCCTTCGGGCGTAATCGCCGAAGCAAACAGGCGCCGTTGTTTACCCACGACCTCCGATATACCGATCCCTGAAAAAATCCTGTCCACAGTTTCGGATATTATAACGTTTGCCTTTCCGTGATCCATTGCCATGCCGTATATCGCTTCATTGTCCCTGTAAAGGCTGTATCCTGCCTTAATGTACCTGTAAGCCCTCTGAAACAGGCTGCTGATTTCCATGTTCGTCTTAAGTATCATGTCCCTGTTTTTAACTATTCCGTCATTGTTCCAGAACCGGCCGAGGTTTATTATTTCATCCACCGCCCCCGGGTTCTTCGGATCTATAACATGCGGTGCAGTGCCGTCAATTACAGCCACATTTTTTGCCGGAACAACAATACCGTCCAGGCTTGATGGATCGCTTGAACAGTGCATATATTCAACATCGTATCCCCTGTTTAGCATTTCTTCTGCAATCTTCTTCATAAAGGTGGATTTGCCTACACCCGGCCCGCCTTTCAGAATAAATATTCTTTCTGCCCTCTCCTGGGGGAGTACATAATCGTAATAGCTGTAAAAACCCTCTGATGTGTTTCCGCCCGGAAACATATGCCTGATTCTTCCCTTTTCCATATAAATACCTCCGTTATGAAACATACCTATACTTACCCGTTTCTGAAAGGAAAAAATGCACCGTGAAACCTGTATTGACACTGTATTGGTACTGCTTCGTTATTATATGATACCGCCCGTTGATTTATAACGCGGAATAAAGTCGCTTCAACCCTTTTTTTCACGATATTTAACCATTATTCAAACTAAATTGTGTTATAATTAACATAGCTTTATCACAACATAATTTCACCCCGGGAGGTAACTTGCATGAATTATTACTATGAAAATGACATGTTCAGAATTGAAGGAATTTCAAAGGAGCACACCATTTCAGATATTGACATATATATCGGCAAAGGAATTCTTAGAAACACCTCAGGCTATATTCAGAAAAGAAACCTTGGCAAAAAGTGCCTGATTGTTGCCGACAAAAACACTTACCGCGCTGCCGGCACGGAGCTGGCTGAAGTTCTTCGGCAAGGCGGCATTTTGGCCGATGTCTGTCTTCTGTATGACAGGGAAGATGAAAGAATTGAAGCCGACGAGCTTTCGGTGGGCCAGGTTATGATGTCGCTGGAACCTGAGCCCGACTTTCTTATTGCGTGCGGCTCAGGCGTTATAAACGATATAACCCGTTTTGTTTCATTCATCGCAAATAAGCCATTTATAAGCGTCGGAACTGCCGCTTCAATGGATGGATATACTTCGGTCACAGCACCGATGATCTTTGACAGGAAGAAGATTCACAGACACGGAAATGCCCCGAAAATTCTTGTTCTGGATACAGAAATACTGAAGAATGCTCCGAATGAACTTACAATCGCCGGTTTCGGTGACGTGTACGGGAAATTCATTGCGAAAGCAGACTGGCTTATATCCAATATAACAACGGGCGAAAAAATTGACGAACAGGCATTGGACCTTATAACACAGGCCCTTGGGAAACTTACAGGCAACGTTGATGAAATAGCCAATGCAACTGATGAAGGGCTTAAAGCAATAATTGAAGGACTGATTCTTGCCGGAATAACCATTTTCACCACGGGCCAGACGCGTGCAGTGGCATCGGTGGAACATAACCAGGGCCATGTCTGGGAAACAAGGATGCTGGAAGCAGGCAGGCCGTATCCGCTGCATGGCACGGCGGTTGGATGTTCAACGGGATATTACCTGAGAATGTATGAATACTTCAAAAAAACAGACATTTCAAGGATTGACAGGGGAAAGGCAAAACAACGGTTCCTTAACCGTGATGCTTTCAGGGAACGGGCTGTAAAATGCTTCGGCGAAAGTTTCCTGTCTGCACTTGAAAAGACAAACAAATGCCTGAACCTTACCGAAGAAGATTTTGATTACCATTATGATTCCATAGTCAAAAACTGGGACAGGATTCTCAATGTCCTTGATTTCCTGCCTGGTTGGGAAGAGTATAAGAAAATATACAAAAAGTTCGGGCATCCGATCCATGCTGAAAAGATCGGAATACCTTCCGATTTGCTGAGGTACACGCTTCCCTGTTCCACTTTTTACAGGGACAGGTATGATTTCGTATTCGTAATGAATATCCTTGGCATCGCAGACGATATCGCAGAAAAGGCGCTCGAGGATTACAGGAGGGAAGAATAGGCTACTTCCATTTTTTCCTCCTGTTAAGAAGCGCTGAAATATGATCCTGCTCTTCAGGAACCTGTTTTTTCCCGGGTTCCTTTTTTTCTTTCCCTTTCCTGTCTTCTTTTCCAGGTTCAGTACCGGTGCCTGCCCCTGCAGTTGCAGCAGCCCTCTCTGCCCCCGGTTCATTCACGGTTTCTTTTGCTGCAGGCGAAAACACCGTTTTCCGCTCGGGAACCAGGTTACCTGCAATTCGGCTAATTGCAGGAGCCATTTTCCGATTATAGAAATCTGACAGTGGTTTGAACGAAAGCTGGAGTTTTCTGAACGCTATGTCAATAAGCAGCAGGACTAATGACAATATAATGAACAGGTTTGTTATATTTCTTTTTCCCCCGGTATTCTGCACGCTTCCGCTGAAAACCTCGTCGGGCTCGGTTATTATTCTTCCCCCGCCGGCTTTTGCGAGCTTATTAAGGAAATTTTCCGAATCCCCCAGCACACGGTACTCATCATGATACGGCATCGCAATACCTGTGTTTATCGTAGTTCCGGCAGCATTAAGGTTTATAATGTATGCACCCGGTTCATTTTTGTCAATCTCTCCTTCATATACACCCGGGGCTTTCACGTGAAGTTCAATGTCCGACGAAGTACCGTCCGGAGATACAATTACACCTTCAATACTGTCAACCTGCGGAAAATCGCCAGTCTCGAAGGTTAGCGTTATTACGCCTTTTCCATCCTTTACTGCCGTATTCACAGAGTATCCTGTGTTTATGTTCTTCTGTACCATCCAGCTTACGAGGTTTCCCCAGAACAGCGGCGCATCCTGCCACATTGACCATTGCGATGTCCAGACGCCCTGGATATCCGATGTCCATGCTGCAGTTCTTCCCAGCCCGTACTGCCATACTGCCAGAACCGGGTCCTCGGTATCACTTTTGAATACCATACGTGCGCTGGGCTTTATTCTTGTTGCAACATATCCGTCAAGAGGCGGTACCGCTTCAATTCCTTTTAAAAGACCCATTGAACTGGCAAGTTCGGGATAAAAATGCCGGTTCTGCAGGTATTTCTGACCTGCCAGAAAGGTTTCCTTTGCGAAGATCGTGGGAATATCCGAGAATTCATCGGTATGATAATATCTCCCTTTTCCGCCGTAGGCAAGAGCCTTTAATAAAAGGGTGTCTGCCTCTTTTCCCACCGCAACCGTTGACAGCGTAATGCCATCGGCGTTTAGGCCGTAAATGATTCTTTCATAGCCTTGCTTTTCAGCCTGGCCGTCGGTCAGCAGGATAATATGCTTGAGCTTTGCATCCCTGTTTCGAAGGTCCTGCCATGCTGCTTCAAGAGGATGAAGTATCTGGGTCCCTCCTTCCGGCCTTATCGAGCCAATCATATCAATTGCTTCATTTTTGTCGGTTACAGGTTCGGTTCTTATTACCCACTGGACTGCATCATCAAAAGCAATCACCCCGAGCTGGTCATTCTCGTCAAGCAGTTTCACCGTCCGTATTGCCGCCTCTTTTGCCAGTTCGAGCTTCGAAATCCCGAATGCACCATCGGTCATGCTGCCCGATTTGTCTATTACAAGCACAAGCCCGAGACCGGGGCTTTCGCTTTTATCGCTTATATCCATGTTTACCGGCAGAACCGTTTCAAGAGGCGTATCAAAATACCATCCCGGAGCGTAGCTGTTTTCACCGCCTGTTACCAGGAGCCCTTTGCCCTGGTTTTTAACAGCCTGCTCAAGAAGCGTCACAAAGTCTTCGTTAAGCCAGTCATAGGAAATGTCAACAAGGATAAAGGCATCATATTTGAAAATTTCCTGCATAGTAACGGGTACTTCCCCGGGCTTAACCCTGATAATCTGTGCATACTCTTCAATAAAACGGACCAGGTTCTCACCACCGCTGTCCTTTTCAACAAGCAGAATACGCGGCTGGTCCAGGACCTGGGTAAAAGTTGACATCTCGTTGTTCTGAAAAACCGTATCGCTTTCGGCAACAACCTCGGCAGTATATGTAACAATCCCGCCCTCCTCGGCGGTATCCGAGAAAGTAAAAAAGTTCTCGCCCCTGTAAAGTTCAACCTCCTTCTCCTGGGCAAGGGTCCTGTTCTGATAAAGCCTTATTACCGCCTTGGTATCAACGGTGCTGTTTATCTTTACAGATATATCATACCGTTCCTTCGAATTTACCTGTTTCGGAGCATTGAATTCCTCTATCTGCACTTCGTACCCGATATTTCCCGGAAAAGGAGCCACATCAATTGTATACCCGAGCCTGCTTAATAGTTTTGCTTTTTCAACAGCATTTCCCGAGGTTTCTTTGCCATCGGTTAAAAGCACAAGCCTTTTGGCAGTGTTTTCAGGCATTATTGAATGGGCCAGCGTCAATGCGTTCTCTATATCAGTTCCTTCGGTCCTGATTCGTGTGTTCAGCGGAAGTGATTTTCTGCTGTCATCAGGCATTTTTACAACCACAGCATCAGCGGCAAAGGATATTATACCGGTGATATCCCTCCTTGAGGCGTGCTTTAAAGAGTCCTCGATAAAAAACTGCAGTATGCTGCTGTTCCGGTTCATGCTGTCGGATACGTCGGCAATAAAAACAGTGCCGGTCTGTTTCAGCGTTGTTCTTATACCCGGGGATGCCAGTGCCATGGACAGGCATAATACCAGCATAATCCGAAGTGCAATGATCGCGCGTTTCCTTGCTTTCGTGCTGAAATACAATTTTCTGCCGGTTATTATGATAAAGGCAGCAAGCACCGGAATAAGTGCCAGTGCCCACGGATTGTCAAACGTAACTCCGATTCGCATAATACCACCATTCAAACAACAGTATTGCAATCGCCAGTGCCAGCAGCGGCAGCGTCAGGCTGAAGGAGGATTTTTTCAGGGGTATGCTGGTATCGTGTTCAATACCGGTATCGGCGCTGATGCCGTATGAAATCCTCTCCATAAGCCATTCGTCGGGAACATTTACATCGAAATACGTGTTTATGTCACCGTCGGCCTTTACCTGCGAAAGGCTGTAAATTCCCGGTTCGTCAGTATCCAAAAAAGGCTCTGGCGGAAATGGGGGCGCTGCCTGCAAACGTTTACCGTCAGGAAGGTAAACATAGGCTGTCAGTGTATTGGGGTTTAGCCGGAACTGTACTGCATCGCCGACTGTCAAACGTTCTGTTACTGCTCCCCTGGACGGAGCATACTCATTAACAATATTCGAAATCAGAATGGGAAACTCGGTTCTCAGGGGAAGGTCGGTTTCAAGCAGATCAAACCCGAAAACCAGGATATCCAGGTTTCCGACAACACCTTCCATAATAATCGGGTTCCCGTTGCATTCCATTATTACTTCAGCCCATTCGGGCTTATCAATAATACGTGTTCTGCCGACCGAAAAACTTAACCGGTCTATATACCTGAATATTTTATGATCGGATCTTCCGATTTCAGGCGTATCCATCCATCCGCCAACGGGGAAAAACTCGTTCGGAGGCGGTGAAAAAACTACGATGTTCCCGTCTTCAGGCAGCTTCGAAGGGATAAACCGGTCAAAGATATACAGGTCATAGTCTTCATAACTCACTTCGTCAGGCGTCGTTCTGAATAGTTCCACTCCGTCAATCAATGAAAACACTTTTTCAAGAAAATAGTTTCCTTCTGAAACAAGAAGCACTTTTACGGTTTCTTCGGAATGCACAACCTCGTAGGCATTGTTGTCTTCCTGGAGAATATCATCGGTTTCAATGCTTACCCTCATGGTTCTTACTGTATCGGGTATCCTGTCCCACCATATCGTTTTTGTCTGGCTGCCCGGAACAGTTACCCACCTGGAATCAAGAAACTCGCCGTCGCCGTAAAGGCTTACGGTTATTTCGGCCTCATCGCTTCCCTGGTTCCTGAGAACGGTCATGGCCGTAATCCTGTCTCCTGTCCTTGAGTGAGTAAAACCCGTTACAGCAACATTATCAGTCCTTCTTTTATACTCGGAAAACTGTACCTGTTCATCACCAAACCTAAACGGCGTATCTGAAAACAGAACAATCCGGGCGCCGGGATCCTGGCTTTTTAGCGACAAAACCAGTTCTTCAGCCTTGGCTGTATCCACGTAGCCCCATGACTGCCTGATTGATTCTATGCTTTTTTTAACATCATCCTTTGATGTGGAATCGTAAATCAGCACATGGGCCTCCCTTCCGATGCTCACAACGGTTATCCTGCTGTTGCCGGGCAGGGAATCCGCATATTCAGCCGCATCCCTTTTTGTGGCAACGAGCCTTGTTGGTTCTATATCCGAAGAGGCCATGCTGAGTGAATGATCAATTACAATAATAACTGATTCCACCGTATCTGACTGATGCAGTACTGAAAAACCTGTTAAGGCAAGAACAATCAACAGCGCAGCAGCTATCTGCAGGAAAAGAAGCAAGTTTTTCTGCAGCTTCTGCCACGGAGTCCTGGCCTGCATGTCGCTTACAATCCTGCTCCACAAAATAAGGCTTGATACCGTAACATTCTCCCTTTTCTGTTTCAGAATATACAGCAGAATAATCAAAGGTACGACCAAAAGGCCTATAAAACCGTACGGTGTTAAAAATGTCAATGGCTCACATCCTTTATAGCAAGGCTTAATGAAGACAATCAGCCGATGACTGTTTTCAGCATTAAATCAACAGGCATGCTTGAAGTAAGCGCAGCAAAATGGACTCCCCATTTCCTGCACTGCTCGCCAAGCTTTGCCAGGTGCTGCTTCAGCGATTCCTCATACCTTTTAAGTAATGCAGCTGATACCGTCACTTCAATTGCCTCACCGGTTTCACTGTCTATTAGCTTAACGGCCCCATTCAGGACGGGTGACATTTCTTCCGGTGAAAGCACGAGACACAGAAAAACATCCTGATTCCTGTACTTCAGATATTTAAGCCCTTCTTCAAGTCCTTCCCTCAACAGGCCGTCGGTAATCACAAAACTGACACCGCGCCCGGTTTTCCATTCCATGTTCCGCAGCGCATCTGAAAAATTGCTTTTCCCCGAAGCCTTTAAACCGGCAAGCAGATTATCCACTTTTATATAGGCCGACTGGGTTCGGAACGGGCCGTAAGTGCCATGTATTTTTTCATTCCATGGATTCACATATACGCTGTCGTAGGACAGCAGGCTTATGTAAGAAACAGCGGCAGCCAGCCGGCATGCAGCAAAAAACTTGTTCGGTGTTCCATAATCCATCGACAGGCTGATGTCAGGAAAAACCTGGACAGGGGCTTCACGCTCTTCCATGTAGAGCTTCACGAACAGCCTGTTAAAACGCCCGTAGGCGTTCCAGTCTATTCTCCTGAAGTCGTCGCCGGGTACATATTCCCTGAAATCGGAGAATTCAACCGAAGTTCCCTTGCTTTTTGATTTCCTGTTCCCTGTTGCCTGCCCGGAAACAGGTGTTTTTATCTGCATCGCAAGGGAATGGATTCTTCTTAGTTCATCGTTGTCAAGTATTTTCACTGATAAGTCTTCACATCCTTTATTATTCCGTCAATTATCATATCCGGTGTAATATTGTCGGAGACTGCATCAAAATTGACAAATATCCTGTGTCTCAATGAAGGATAAGCCACTGTCTGAATATCCTCGAATGAGACATTATACCTTCCGCACAGCAAAGCCCTTATCCTTGCGGTACTTATAACAGCCTGGGCACCGCGCGGACTTGAACCGTACCTGACATATTTTTTAACCGGTTCGGGTGAAGCCGCGTCATCAGGACGCGTTGCCATAACAATCCGGATAGCATAATCAAGAACGGGTTCTGCTATTGGAATCTCCCTTGCCGCTTTCTGTATTTTTATTATTTCCTCGGCATTTGTAACCTTTTCAACCGTCTCTTCCGTGTTTTTCGTAGTCAGGTTGATAATTCCCTTCAGTTCATCAAAACCCGGTGAAGGTACATTGAGCTTGAAAAGGAACCTGTCCATCTGTGCTTCGGGCAACGGATACGTACCCTCCATTTCGATCGGGTTCTGGGTTGCCAGCACAAAAAACGGTGTCGGAAGTTCATATGTCGTGTTGGCTATCGTAACGGTTTTCTCCTGCATGGCCTGCAGCATTGCGCTCTGGGTTTTCGGCGTTGCACGGTTTATCTCGTCGGCCAGTACTATATTACTGAAAATAGGCCCTGGCTGGAACTTAAACATTCCCTGTCCGCCCTCTTCCCTGTCTATGATATTTGTTCCCGTAACATCGGCAGGCATAAGGTCGGGAGTGAACTGGATACGTGAAAACTGAAGCCCCATAACCTTTCCCAGTATATTTACGAGCCTTGTTTTGCCAAGCCCGGGCATACCCTCAAGAAGGACATTTCCTCCGGCAAGCATGCATATTATTACCTGCCGTATAACCTCCTTCTGTCCTATCATATGCCTTGAAACTTCTGCCTCAATCCTTGAGACTGTCTCCAGTACTTTTTCAAAACTTTCCCTATCGGTCTGCACCATTCGATCCTCCCTGTCAATAAACGCCTGTACAGGCGATTTCTATGCTCACTATACGGCAAACACGCCATATATTTTAAACTGCTAATCCAGCGAACTGAAATAGGACTTGACAAGCTCCTTCATACCCGATGGAATATCCTGTTTCTCCATGGACTGAACCGCTTCGGTACGATATTCGCTAAGCACTTCCCGGTACGGTACCATTGCACCTTTTTTTACAGGCGCTCCGTCTGCTTCGCTGTATGTGCTGCTGCCCGAATCGAGCACCCTGCCGGATAAGGTTATTTCATTTCCTTCTCCGCCGAGGTGTTCAGGTACATAGATTCTCTTATAGTCTTCCTCTTTCCATTCCCCTGGTGCTCTTCTGCCCCCGGACTGCTCACCATCGGAATAGCCCATATCAGTGCCTGTTGAGCCTTCTCCGGCACCGCCGCCGCTTTCTCCGCCCATCTGCTGATTATTTCCGCTGCTGCCGTTTCGGGCCATGCCTCCTCCTTCATTTCCGGCCTGATTTCGGTTTTGATTCCCGCCCTGGCTTCCACTGTTATTCCCGGGCTGCTGCCCGCCTTCGTCCGAACCATTATTGTTACCGCTTTCGCCCGGCTGCCGCTGCATTCTTCCTGTATTTCCCGAAGCTACCCTTCTGTCAACCGCACTAATTGACCTGCGTGCATTCCCCAGTGCATTGCCGACATCACCAAGGGCATTTTCGAAATCCTGCTGTCCTGCCGCATTCTCTTCTGCCTGTTGAATCAGTTCCATAAGGCTCTGAACCAGTTCATTACCGCTAATTTCCCCGGAGCCGGCACTTGCCGCAAGATTCTGAAGTGCATCGGAAAGCATTGAATTATCACCCATATTCATTGCCGCCTGTTTAAGCATTTCGGCTAATTCCTTTATTTTTTCGTCATTATCGGGCTCTTCCGCCAGCTTTTCAAGGGCTTCACGCAAGCTTTCCCCATCTTTTTCTGCAAGTGCTTCGGCGATATCCCGTGTTAATTGCGAGTTGTTCAGAACATTTTCGAGGGTTTTTAAACCCCTCAGCGGATCCTGTCTTTTCAGGTTATCCAACTGGTTTTCCATCTGTGCCAGGGCTTTCAGCGCATCCTCTTCGGATTTGGCTTTCCTGAATTCCCCCTTAAGTTTTTCAAGGGCTTCTTTCAGCTGTTCCATTTGTTCATCGCTTATTTCGGGGTTTTTCTGCTTTTGGCTTTTTATCTCGTCTTCAATCTGTTTCTCGCTCTCTTTCATTTTCTGTATCAGCGACTCCCTGATTACGGTGTCTCCATGCACCCTGCCCGGGATAAAAGTCAGCAAAAAGGCTGTTATAACAAGGCATGCCGCAGTAATATACAATCTTTTATCAACTCTTATCCTGTAGGCCGAAGCAAGGTTCGTGCTTTCAAGAGCCCGCTTCGTGTCCTGTCTTTGCAGCATGGCAACTTCAGAATTATCACCCATGAGGTACCACGCTGTTATAATCCTTTCCTTCAGGCCAAGGCTGTCAGCCGTCATTATAAGCTGCTTTTTCGCAGGAATAAAAAACAGCGACACATTAAGCGCTATATATAAACCCACTCCGATAATCACCAGCATTTTATGTCTTACGAATGGAATAACATATAACATTGAAGCTAGCACCAATACCAGCGATATTATGCCGGTAGCTGTCAGGGAATACAAAAACACTTCAATTGCTCTGTGAAAAAAGATTTTAAGTTTCAGCGGCCTTAAGGCCTTTAATATATATTTTTTATCCATGGAATCACCGGTGCATTATGCTATTTTTTTCTTATCAAAGGGCTCAGCATTATTGAGCTCATGAATATTAGCAATGCTGAAGCAAGGATATCAAAAAGACCGTTTGCTATCCACGGCTTCAGGAACCTCAGTATACTTGTTTCATAGGCAATCTGCGAATTAATTTCCGATGCCAGTTCTCCCCACAGGCTGTACCTGAAGCTGTAATAATCACCCTTGTCAAAATAAAAGGAAGTAAAACCGAACACAGGTGAAGGAAACAATGATGTCAGGTATGTTGCGTATGTAACGTCGATACTGCTGTGAGTAACATATTCCATAATAATTGCGCGGAATCCGAGTACGAAAAAGGTTCCAAAGGTCAAAAGACCTAAGAAAATGTATGTTGAGATTATTGCTACAATGCTTTTCCTGAATAACGTGGAAAAGAAAACACCGCTGCTTGCGACAAAAAATGAAGTCAGAACATAGAATATAAGCAGTTTCACGATTTCCATTATCCCGATTCCGCCGAAGAAGAATACCATGCCCAATACAGGCATTGAAGATAACAGGAGAAGTATTGAGTGAGCAACGGATATCAGGATTTTCCCGATTATAATATCATGTGTGGGCGTCTGCGTTACAAGCATCAGTTCAAGAGTTTGTCTTTCGCGCTCACCGCTGATGGATGTTGCCGTCATTGCCGGTACAATAAGAAAAAGCAGCGCAAACTGGAATACAATGATGTAGTTGTAGGCATCTACCGCAAGCCGCGGATCGAAAGCGCTCGTACTGTACCGATCCAGCATGTTGTTTCCCAAAAAGAACAGAAGCAGTATGCCTGTCAACAGAAGTACATAACAGCTTATCAGCACCGGTGTCCTCCAACCGCGCAGCTTGGTTTTCATATCTTTCAGGAGGATAGGATTATTGATTATTTTCATTTTCGCTACTCCTTTCGGTAAGGCTCATAAAGACAGCTTCCAGTGAGCATTCTTCGGGGTGGAATGAAACAACCGGAATTTCATTCTCAACCAAAGTTTTTAAGACCCTAACAGAGGTTTCCTCCCCTCCGCTGACCTTAATCTCAATGACCCCCGCAACTGAGCTGAGTTCACCAACTTCAGGCATTTCCATAAGAATCTTTACAGCTTCTTCCTCTTTCTCCGCAACCTTGATCTTAATCAGCCCGGACTGGTACATCTTTTCGGTGATTTCTGCAACAGAACCGCTTGCCACAAGCCGCCCCGAGTCTATAATACCGATTGATGTACACAGTTCGGCTAGTTCAGGCAGTATGTGAGAACTGATCAAAACCGTCTTTCCCATGGTACGGAGTTCTTTCAGTATTTCCTTCATCTCCACCCTTGCTCTGGGATCAAGCCCCGAAGCAGGTTCATCAAGAATAAGGAAATCCGGATCGTGGATTAAACTTCTTGCAAGACACAGCCTTTGCTTCATTCCTCTTGATAATGTATCCACATAGGCGTCCCTTTTATGTGTCAGCCTGACCAGTTCCAGGAGAGAATCGGTCAGTTCCCTGCATTTTTCACCGTAAATCCCCTGCAGTCCGCCATAAAACTCCATGTATTCCGATACCTTCAGATCATTGTATACGCCGAAGAAATCCGGCATATATCCTATCCGGCCTTTAACTTTCAGGGGATCTCTGAAAAAATTCAGGCCGTCTATATAAACCTTTCCTGATGTGGGAGCAAGAAGCCCTGCAATAATACGCATTGTCGTCGTTTTTCCCGCGCCGTTGGCGCCTACGAACCCGTATATCTCGCCCCTGGGGATCTCCATGCAAAGCCTGTCCACTGCCATAGTCTTTTTAAACTTTTTCGTCAGGTTTTCAACCACCAGCATCATTTGGATACCCCCTTTATATAAATGTCAGGCATTGTAATTCTTTCACTGTAATAGTATGAGCTGGGTGCGGCAATACTCATATTATAGTTATAGTATCCATAATAACCTTCTATCTCCACAGGCTGGCCAAGCTCCACTACGCTGATTCTGACACCTACTTCATTACCCGAACCTATGTATTGCGACATATTATTTTTTACCGTAACGTCGATAACCAGGTCCCTGTTGGATTCGAATGCGAATTCATCCCATGCCCTTGTTATAACATTATACAGGTAGAACCTGTACTTGTTCGGCGATAATCGTACTGACGGATTCTCCTCAAGGTAACGTTTAATGTCCGGCGGTATGTATCTGCCAACCGTAAAGCGCATTTCATCAACAATTATATTATCGGGCAGAACATACTCAAACAGCAAATCCCCCGTATTAAGAATTCCTAATCCGGCTTCCTTGTCATTTATGGCAACGTCCTGCCCCTGGTACTTGCTTGAAGTTATTACTCCGGGCGGTATTTCCGTTTCCTGCCCCTTCACAAAATTAAGGGAGGATTTTACTGCAACAAGGTTTTTATTATATGTCTTCGGTTTTTTTGAATTTACAGTCAGGTCATAACTAAGTTCCTGCTCATTCATCGCTATCAGCGTAAATGTCGGTCTTCCCAAACTGCTGCTGCAGGTCTTGTCCAGATAGTCCTCAACCAGCCTTCGTTTTTGCCTCAGTTCCATAAAATTTGGAGGATAGTCCCTGCGATTTGGGTAATAGGTTTTTCCGTACAGCTTCTCAAGATAGTCATCCGGTCTTTTGAATACATCCTTACTGTCAAGGGGTATATCCAGCGTAACCGAATCCCACGCGACAATATCACCAATACGAACAATGCTGTTCCCGATAACAAGCACTGCATCAAGCAAATCATAGGGCGTGGTGTTTTCAATAACACCTTTGATGCTCCCGTCCTTTACCTGGATATTTTTCAGGATATTCCCGTCAAACGGTATGGTTTTCTGTGCATACAGCGTCTTCGGCGTCCATAGCGCTACATTGTACTGTTCATATTTAACCCGGTCTCCGACCGTATATTTTGCAGCAATCTGGTTATCTGCCGTGCCCCTGTAATACCTGTAATAATTCTCCCTCTCAATAAAGGGCGAATAAATGCCGTTACCCGAATCATACTCTATGGTTATCGTGCCGCGGCGGTTGTTAAAAGCGCCCATTACAGAAGAAACGTAAGCCTTGTCCGAACCCGATTCTGTTTCAATCAGCGAAACGGTATTAACAATAGCGCTGTTCAATCTCGTTTTAAAACCGAAAATGTACATCCCTGCAAGGAACACAACCGACAGTGCAGGGATCAGCACCCATGCCAGATCTCTCCTGTCCTTTCTTTTCAGAACCAGGTACAGTACAGGACCTGCGAGTATCACATATATGCCGAGGATTATAAACATCAACCCGTAAGGAGGCATACTGTCATAGGGCACATCGGTTGCAATATCCTGTATATACGTTCCTCCCGAGTTTGCATACCTCCTGTAAAAACCATTGCCGTAATCATAGAAACGATCCTCGATACCGGTATCGGTATACTTGAAAACACTCTCCATAAAAGCAGTCTTGTGATGCCACGAGGCGAACGGCTCGACGGTAGGATCAAAGGTCAGAACAATAACCGAACCGGTTCCTTTCCGGTAATGTATCGCAATGGGATTGTCATGTTCTCCAACAATAATATAGTCGTCGGAAAATATGTTCTGATTGCCGGGGTCTGTATAATCCTCGCTGTAATCTATGTATTTTAAGCCATGATTGCCTTTTGCCAGTTTAAGGTTTATACCCGCGGCATCCCTGCCTGTAAATTTTTCCAAAATGTCTTCAGTAATGGCATCTTCAACCCGCGTAACCGAAAAGGGTTTAAGGCTTTCGGGCAGACCCCTGTATACCTTCTGCCACGAAATTCCGGTGGTTGTAACCAATAACCCGCCGGTTTCAACCCATTCTTCAAGAACCGAGAGCTGCGTCTTGTCAAGAAGTGATGTATCATACCTGCTTATTATAAGAAAATCAAAGTTCTCCATGATTTCCTGCATGTCCGGAAAGGAATCCCTGTCCAGCTGGATCACAACGGCTTCATGTTTCTCGAAATACTCGTCATAAAGCGGAAGTTTATACTGCTGCATCTGCTGTGCTGTTGCCAAATCACTCGAAAAAAATGATTTGACTTTCTCCGCCACATCCTTGTCAATTGCCAATGAGACGGTATACCCGTTCAGCCAGTTAAATGCATCCTTGTCCTCGGACAAAACTCCTATCATCATAATATCCGGCGAAAGAAGCCTTTTAAAATTATATTCGGTCTGGTACCGAACCTTTTTCTTCTCAACCAGCCGGATATCAATGCCCCTGTGCGCAGTAACAACAGGTATTTCAATGGCTATCTCCTGTTCAATACCGGCTATCAGTTCAACAGGCTTTGAAACAACAACTTTTCTTGACTGGTCCAGGTATGCTTCAACTTCAATTTCACCCGATATATTCCTGTTTGTTGAGCAAACCCTTATAAAAAGCCTGGACCATGCACCAAGTTTCGCAATTCCGCCATAGCCGCCCTCAACCTCAATGTCAATATCATCCTGAAGCGGCGCTGCAAAAACTGCTGCCTGTTGAGATGCACAGAAAGAAACGACGGTTAAAATCAACAGCAGTAAGCAAACGGCTTTCCTGTTTTGCAAGACTAACAACCCCTTAACGTTTTTTAGCAGAATTTTAAAATATCAACACTATTTATCATTATATCTTCTATATATGACGAATCACAGCTTAAAAAGTTTCAAAAATGCAAAATGATGCTTTTTATGTTATTTTATCAAACTTCGAGACGGTATTTCCCTCCCGGCTCCCGCTTTATAAGCCCTTTCATTTCAAGGCTCAGCAAAATACTGTGCAATAACGGCATTTCAACTGGGAGCTTTTTTTGAATCTCATCTATCTGCAGGGACTCATAAGACAGAAGTCCTATTACCTCCCGCTCCTCGTCATTCAGTCCATGAATTCCAAAACCGCCGGGACCCGGTGTGTTTTCAGTATCAAAATGCTTATACCAGTGAAGCTCTTCAAGTATATCCTGAACCGATGTTACAAGTTTTGCCCCGTCCTGTATCAGCTTGTTCGTACCTTTGCTGTTGACACTTACAACGTTTCCGGGCAGAGCGTAAACATCCCTGCCCTGCTCCAGTGCCAGCCTCGCTGTTATTAATGAGCCGCTTCTTTCACCGGCTTCAACCACCAATACGCCAACCGACATCCCGCTTACAATCCTGTTTCTTACAGGAAAGTGGTGGGGTGCCGGTTCAGCACCCGGGGGATATTCTGAAATAACCGCACCGTTTTCAATAATGCTCTCCATCAGTTTTTTGTTTTCCGGCGGGTAAACCATGTCGAGACCGCATCCCAAAACAGCAATTGTCCGTCCGTTAACGGACAATGCACCCTGGTGCGCTGCCGTGTCTATTCCCCTGGCCATTCCGCTGACCACGCATATACTGTTCTGCGCAAGTTCGCCGGAAATCTTCCTGGCAAGGGACAATCCATAACCTGAAGCCCTTCTTGATCCGACAACGGCAACCGCAAGTACATCGGCTGCCAGTTTTCCCTTCACATAAAGACAAATTGGGGGATCACAGATATTTTTCAATAGCTCTGGGTATGTACTGCTGTTTAAAGTAACCACATCAATATCTTTCCTGTGTATTTCCTCAATTGCCCTGTCAGCCGCTTCCCTGTGCCTTGCGGACAATATCGCATTGATATTGTCACGGCTAAGTATACCGGTCTTTGCCAGTTCAACTGCATCAGCCCTGTATATTTCAGCAGGGCTGTTGAATATCCTTAACAGTTCAACCTTTTTCCTTGTTATAATGCCTTTCAGATTTGCAAGCCAAATCCACTCTTTCAGATCCGGGTTCATGCCATCCTCCCGTCAAAACAGATTCCTGTCAAGTATCCTGTACTGTATGGCTTCGGAAATATGTACGGCATTGATGTTTTCCGCCCCCTCCAGGTCCGCAATCGTCCTTGCAACTTTCAGAATCTTGTCGTGAGAGCGCGCGGTAAGCCCTAACCTGGAAAAAGCCTTTCTAAGCAAATCAGCTTCCTCTTTCCCGAGCCGGCAGTATTTTCTGACCATTAGAGAAGTCATCTGGGAATTGCAGTAAATGCCCTCCTGCGAAAAACGCTTTCTCTGGATACTCCTGGCCTTGTTCACCCTTTTTCGTATATCGGCGGAAGACTCGGAAACCGTATCGGAATTCAGTTCACTGTACCTAAGCGAAGGTACCTCCACCTGGATATCCATTCTGTCGAGCAACGGTCCGGAAAGCCTTCCGAGATACGTTCTCACCTCGTTCTGCGTACAGGTGCATTCTCTGGTATCATCAAGATAATAACCGCACTTGCAGGGATTTGCGGCAGCTATAAGGGTTGTACTGCACGGATATGTAATGGATGCATTAATCCTTGAAATATTTACAAAACCGTCTTCAAGGGGCTGCCTTAAAACTTCAAGGGTGTTTTTGCCGAACTCGGGCAGTTCGTCAAGAAAAAGCACGCCTAAATGGGCAAGGCTTACCTCTCCCGGTTTGGGAATTCTTCCGCCGCCGATCAGGGATATTGAGCTTATCGTATGATGAGGTGCCCGAAACGGCCTTTTTGTGATAAGGGAGGAATCGGGCGGCAAAAGCCCCGCAACACTGTAGATTTTAGTTATTTCAAGAGCCTCTTCAAAGGTCAGATCGGGCAGTATCGACGGCATCCTGCGGGCAAGCATTGTTTTGCCCGATCCGGGGCTGCCGATCATACTAAGGTTATGACCGCCCGCGGCTGCAACTTCAAGAGCTCTTTTTACATGTTCCTGACCTTTCACATCTGCAAAATCGGGCTGGTTTTTTGATTCCTCGTCGGAAAACAAATCCGCATCGTTCTCAGCATAAGGCAGGTTTATCTCCCCGTTAAAATGCTTCACTAATTCGGACAGGTTTGATGCAGGTATAACTTTTATTCCTTTTACCACCGATGCTTCCCCGGCGTTTTCACATGGCGTGATTATTGCTTCGAAACCTTTTTCCCTTGCAGTTATTGTTTTCGGCAGAACACCGTTCACAGGGCGCAGTGTTCCGTCCAGCGAGAGTTCTCCCAAAAGAACACAGCCCGAAAGCGCGTCACGGGAAATAACCCCGGTTGCAGCAAGAATTCCTGCTGCTATCGGCAAATCATAGGATGTGCCTTCCTTTTTCATGTCGGCCGGAGCAAGATTAACAGTTATCCTGCGTGAAGGAAACTCGAAGTCTGAATTCCTGATAGCAGCACGTACCCGTTCCTTTGCTTCCTTAACCGCCGCATCGCCGAGTCCGACTATGTCAAACGCCGGTATACCCTTGCTTATATCTGTCTCCACCGAAACCATGTATCCGTTAATGCCCAATAATCCGCACGTGTTAACTACACTCAGCATATCCTGATCCTTTTCCCGGTATTTTTTAAATTAGTCATAAGTAAAAAATGCAAAAGTCAAAACCGTATTAAAGCAAAAAAGCTCATACAGGCGGCCGAAAGTACATAATTAAGCCATTTCAGATAAAATATATCAGTATAGCCTTTTATCAACTATTATAATGTTTTTGCTGGAATGATTCAACATTTAAAGAAAAATATTGCGGATCAACTGATGCTTTTTGTCTATACCTGGCAAAAACCGGTTCTGCATGGTTTATTTCAGTGGGTAACATTAACCGGGACAGTTACAGGCAGGAACGCAATTATTGCAGCAGGAACGGGGCAAAGCGGGACAAGGGACCTGCCTCCGTCCCTATTTTCTTATCCATAAGAGGTACAAAGGGAAGGCAATGGATATAATGGACAATACAATAAGGGCTATGCCGCCTTTTTTATTGTCCCTGAATGTCCAGACGGCATAACTTATGGTATATATCCCCTCCCACAGCAGTACTACAAGAATAATCAGCACAATCAAGGTATTCACTTGATATCCCCTTTCAGCTGGTTTACAGGTACCTGTTTCACCATTACGCCCGAGCGCCTGATTTTAACCTCCACGTCTACTACGAATTGTGCATTTTTATATTTGTCGGTCCAGTTGAATTTAATCCAGTCTTCCCAAAACAAAAAGGTTTTTTTAACCGACTTTCCTATAAAGCATATATCACTGTTGAAATCATCCCGGGTCTTTTCAAGAAATGAAACAACATCCCTCCTGATATAATCCGAAGCATAATTCTCTAACTTTTTCAAACTTTCACCGGTGGAATAATCATTATTGCCTGTTACTGCCAGAATATCACCTTCGAGTGAAATACGAATATTCACAACAGGTTTGTCATCCTTGATTTTGACGCGAACCTCGGGCTTCCTTGCCCGGCTTAATCTTAATGTAACATACGCTCTGCTGTGAGCTGCTATATCAGGCTCAGGCATTGTATAGCGGATCTCGCCCAACTTGCCTGAAACCATAAGGTAATAAAAGGTTTCACGCCCTGTCAGTTCCCCGACCATTTTATCGCCTTTGAAAACAGCCGAACCCATCTGCCTTACCTTGTTTTCATATACGACAGGCATGTCAGTAGCTGTGTAATCACCTTCAAGAACCTCACCGTCAGAGTTTTTCCGGTTTGCTAATACCCCGGCCAGGTCCCCTGTTTCTTCAATCTGTGAGATATCAAGCAGAACAGCCACTGCCTCGTTGCATGTACATTCCATCTTGGAATAAAACTCTTCAATGGTGCTTCCACTTGAGAAACCGGTATATTTGAAAGATTCCATTACCAGTTCAAAATGCTTTGACGGATTAATTTCAAGAACGGGTTTGCTCTCTTTCAGGAACTCTTCGGCCCTGCCCCTTGAAATACCTATATATGTGTCGGGTCTGAACTCCCTGAATCTTATGAATGTATTTATAAATCTCTCTACTCCTTTTTCAGCGAGTTCCTTTGAAATAACTATCAGCTTTGTTTGGGTGAAATTTACACGTTTGCTTATAAGCGAGTTAATTACATTTATACCGCCTAAAATAGTAGGTGCTGCAACGGTTATCATATTCGTTGCGTTGTCAATTTCCCCGGGTTCGGGCCCTACACCCACCGCAATAGGTACTGCCAGAAGCAGTGTAATTATTAAATTGTCGTCAGTTCCATCATCAAGTCCCAGTGCGACAACATAAGCCATTTCATCAGGTTCTATCGCATCGAAGCATCCGCTCGTAAAAACCATCGAAATAGTAACCAGTAAAAGTAAAACTGTTTTAATATGTTTAATCATGCCTTGCTTCCTCCCTATGCTTGTTCGACTTTGCCCTGGTCGATGCAATAACCAGGAGTATTATTGGAAGAATCAGCGTTACCAGCCAGGATAAGAGCCGGTATACATGCATCTCGGACTGAAGCGTGGAGTACAGGTTTTCAGGCAGAAGGCTTAAGGCAAAAATAAGGATAATAAACGGTACTATCAGCGGTTTACGGTATTTCAGGTTAAAAGTTCTCTGAAAAATATAGGTTATGAAAAACAGGCCCGAACTTAGATACAAAAAGGCACTTGATGCCCATATCAGTATAAATGCCGGTTCTATCCGGGAAAAGAATCTTCCAATCTTTATTGTTCTGGCCATCTGGTACACCGGGAGGAAAAACTCGGTTGACATCGGGTACTGGTAGACCATCAGGTAACACAGTGACACCAGGACAAGGAAAAGCCCGGAAAAAAATATACCATATCGGCCAACTCCCCCGAAACTGTTTTTCTTTTTCAAAAAGGGCATCAAAAAAAACAGCGCAGCAAGTTCGGAAAAATATGACAGGTTAATAACGCCATTCTTCAGTATTGCACCAATTCCCAGGCCCAGCCACGGTGAAATTTTGCTTATATCATACCTGGGAATATTGAATAAAAGTATCAGCAGGAAAGCTGCAGCCAAAAGCGGTATTGCTATAACATGAAGCCTGCTTATTGCTTCAATGCCCAAATATGCCCCGACTATCATACCCGCACAGAACAGAAGTATAACAACACTGACCGGAGTGGATGCAAGGCTTATGACTTTTATATCCTCGGCAAATTGTCTCAGAACAACGTGGGTTATATACATAAACTGGATCAGGAAAATGATTCCGGCGATTATTCTGCCTGTCTCGCCAAAAGCAGCCTCGCTTACATCCAGAAGGTCATTCCCCGCGAATTTCCGATACAACCGGGATATAACAAGAAACAGTAAATAAACAACCACCGAATCCAGCAAAACCATCAGCCATGCGGCACTTCCCGCATCCTCGGAGACAGTTCTCGGAAAATCGAGTATAATTTTCGATGATATCATATTAAGCAATATGCAGGCTGCCTCGAAATTACCGATCTCCGTTTTCCTGTCCATCCGATTCAACTCCTTTCTCCGATTTTACCCATCCCCTGCTGATAAAAGGCTGCTGCTTTATATCCTTCGGGTTTAGAAAATCAGGTCTGTCCTCTTCTTTCCAGAGCGGTGCCCTGAATATGGTATTTGTTCTTTTTCCCGTTGTTTTAGGCGCAAACGGGGCAAAGAAAGGAACTCCGAAAGACTTCGCATTCATCAGCAGAAGAAAATTTATGAAAATTCCGAGGCTTATCCCCAAAAGGCCTGCAAATCCTGCAAGAAGTATATAAATAAAGCGTAATGCACGGAACGAATATCCAAGGGAAAAATCGGGCACTGCAAAAGAACCTATTCCTGTAACGGCTACAATAATTATAAGGATTGGACTTACAAGATTCGCTGAGACTGCAGCCTGCCCCAGAATCAGGCCTCCGACGATACTGAGCGTCGGGCCGATAGGCCCCGGTATTCTTATTCCTGCCTCACGGATAAGTTCAAACGCTATTTCCATGATAAATATACTGACAATCGTGGGGAACGGAACCTTTTCCCGCGACGATGCGATTGCAAGAAGCAAATCGGTAGGCAGCATCTCCTGGTGGTAGTTCGTTATCGCAAGATAAACAGCCGGGAGAAAAAGTGTTATAAGTATGCCCAGGATTCTTATAAAACGAAGCATCGTGGAATACGGATACCTGAGGTAATAGTCCTCGGGTGAGTGAATAAGGTTGAAAAAAGTTATCGGAACCACTATTACAAACGGGCTTCCGTGAACGATAACCGCAACGCGGCCTTCACTCAGGTATGCTGCGACGCGATCAGGCCGCTCGGTTAACAGTATCTGCGGCGCGGGAAGAAATGTATCATCCTCAATGAAATGTTCAAGCTCGGCAGCATCACGCAAATATGCAATTTTAATACTTTTCAGCCGTTTCCTTACTTCGTCCACGAGCCTGGAATTTGCTATGTTTTTTATATAAACAATGCTGCATGGTGTCTTGCTTCTTTCACCAATCAGAACATCTTCCATGATAAGGTTCTCATCCTTGAGTATTTTCCTGATAAGGGCGGTATTGGCCCTGATTGATTCAATAAAAGCCTCTCTCGGGCCGCGTATGTTCAGTTCTGATGTCGGCTTTTCAACGGTTCTGTGCTCCCATCCCTTAACATCGGCGGCAAAAGCCGCATCCAGGCTGTCAATGAATATTCCGACGCCTCCGAAATTAATCTCGTCAACAACTTCCTGGTATGTTTTGCACATTTTAATCTGGTTCTGCGGAATCAGATGACTGAAAATAATATCCTTAACCGACCGATCTTCGGTATCCATCGGCATAACCGACAAGGTCATCAACGGAACAAGGATATTGCTGTTAATAACCATGCTGTCAACAAGGCCGTCAAAAAAGCAAATAAAGGCAGGATATGCTTTATCCTTTACGCGCACCTTGAACTCGCGTATTTTGAAGTCTCCGTTTATATCCGCACTGTATCTTTTTTTCATGACTTCAAGACTTGTTGTTAAGGAACCAGATACTTCATCTTTCCCGTCATCGCTTTCCTCCCTGTTGTCAACAGCTTCACTGCTGTTTACCGAAACGGGTTTTACCATCCTGATTTTTCTTTCATTTTTTATGCTTTCTTCATCTTTCCTTTCTTTTTCTTTCTCTTCCTTTTCGTCTCTGTTAAGGGACGCACCTGCTCCTTCATCACCGGTTCTGTCCGATGCATCTTCGCCGTCCCGGTGTTCGAAATCATCAAGTACAAAAGGTTTCTTTGGTTCTTCGGGCTTAAACAGAAAAATGGATTTCAGAAAAGAAGCTATTCCTTTCAAAAAACACCCTCCCCGAAAATGCGGTCTTAAGATATTTTTCTCAGTGGGAAAGGTTTTATACTTGTTTGCCTGCAACCCATTCAAATACCGGTGTATGCGACAGGAGGTCTTGACTTGATCGAGGAATTACGGGTTCAGACCCTGCTGGTCCATGCGGTAATTGGAGCGGGCTCATAACCGGTATCCGCTTTATATACTGACTTCCGCTGATTTCAGTATTTTGGCGTAATTTCCCTTTTAAATGAGAATTTACTTGATGCTTCAGTGTAAAAATATATCTATTGAAAATTTTATAATTCTTTTGTATAATTAGTTACGCGGGGAAAAAATCAGCCCCGTTCAGGAAAGATATCAAATACGGGCGATTAACTCAGTTGGTAGAGTGTCACTTTGACGTAGTGAAAGTCGGGGATTCGAGTTCCTCATCGCCCACCAGAAAAGGCTTTCAGTATAGAACTGAAAGCCTTTTGCTTTGCTTTACCGTTTTGAATTTACTATTTCTGTAAATGCATTTCCTCAATCAGGTTCAATGCCTTCATCGTGGCCTTGATTGCAGAAGCGGTCTGGTCCGAATCAAGACCCCTTGTTTTGAACTCACGGCCGAGATACCATGTAATGGATGTTTCAACCAGTGCGTTTGTCTTTCCCCCGGGAGGAATTGTTACTATATAATCCACCAGCTGGGGCATGGGTTTATTGACCTTTTTATATATCTTTGTGATTGCCTTCATGAACGCGTCATACTGACCGTCACCGTTTGAGGTCTCTTCATAAACCTCGCCGTTTATCCTTAAGCTCACTGTTGAAACAGGCTTCAGGTTTCTCGCATGGCATATGTAGTAATTCAGCAGTTTTATCTTGTCGTCGTTATGCTTTGTTCTCAAAACATCTGAGATAATATACGGGAGATCATCGGTGGTTATATTCTCCTTTTTGTCCCCCAGTTCCACTATCCTGTCGGTAATCTTGCGTATTGATTCCTGGTCCAGTTCAATGCCAAGCTCTTCAAGATTCTTCATAATATTCGACTTACCCGAGGATTTGCCCAAAGCATATTTTCTGAGCCTGCCGAATCGCTCGGGAATCAGGTTGTTGAAGTACAGGTTGGCTTTATTGTCACCGTCGGCATGCACGCCGCTGGTCTGGGTAAAGCAGTTCTCACCTACAATCGGCTTGTTAGCAGGTATTCTTATACCTGAAAAGGCTTCGACAATTTTGCTGATCTTCGCAAGTTTTGTCTCGTCAACACTCAGCTTTATGCCCTCACAAAAATCATTCAGAACACCTACAACGCTTGAAAGAGGCGCATTTCCCGTTCTTTCGCCCAAACCGTTCACCGTGGTATGAACTCCCACGGCTCCTGCCCTAACAGCCATAAAAGTATTCGCAACAGCCAGATCATAATCATTATGGGCATGGAAATCGAACCTCACACCGGGGTACCTGTCCACCATCAGCTTAACAAGCTGGTATGTCTGTTCAGGCTCAAGTACACCCAGCGTATCCGGAAGCATGAATCTTTCTATTTCCTCTTCTTTCAGGGCATCAACCAGCCGGAACACATATTCCGGGGACTGCACAATGCCTTCCGACCATATTTCAAGGTACACATTAACCCGTATTCCCTTTGAACGTGCATAATGGATTACATTTACTATATCCTGTATATGCTCTTCGGGTGTTTTTTTAAGCTGATACTGAACATGCTTGACAGAACCCTTGCACAGGAGGTTCAGCACCCTTGCTCCCGACTCGTATATCCAGTCTACCGATGTTGTACCGTCAACAAAGCCAAGCACTTCAATACGATCAAGGTAACCTTTCTGAAGGGCCCAGTCTGATATAAGCCTGACAGCTTCCATCTCGCCCCTGGAAACCCTTGCTGATGCCACCTCCACTCTGTCAACCTTTACCTCCTCCAAAAGCATTTTTGCAATATTGAATTTTTCTGTATGAGTAAAAGACACACCGGGGGTTTGTTCACCATCCCTCAGTGTTGTATCCATGATTTCTACGCGCATAAAGACTTCTCTCCATTCCGCTCAAAAATATTTACAATATTTTAACCCAAAAGAGTTGAAGAGTAAAGATAAAAAAAGATTCATGCATATTTTTGAAAATTGGATAAAGCCGTATTGCAAAAGTCGGCTGATGATACAGGCAGCACATTAATACGGTACAGGACAGGTTTTTTGCCGGAACCGGTGAAATAAAGTTGCCCTGAAATATATATGAACCGAAAAAGGCACATGTAAAAGAAAAACCCCTGTTTAAAGCTGCAGAGGCTTGTCCGGAATAAGGTATGCGGTTATATCAATAAAAGTGGTGAAATCAGGTTCAGATTATATTGTGTTTTAATGCAAAGACTGCTGCCTGGGTTCTGTCCGAAACCTTCAGCTTCTTGAAAATGTTTGAAACGTGATTCTTAACGGTTTTTTCACTGATATAAAGAGTTTTTGCAATCTCCTTGTTCAGGAAGCCCTTCGCTATAAGCCTTAATATCTCCAGCTCCCTGTCACTCAGTACGCAGTCCTTCTTTGAAGCCGTTTTTCCACTCTGCAGGTATTTTTTGAATTCAATAACAAGCTCTTTTGCCATGGATGGCTGAATATACGTTTCACCGCTGAACACCTTTCTGATCGCCTCAATAAGTACATATCCGTCAGCATCTTTAAGAACATAACCGCTTGCGCCAAGCTGAAGTGACTGAAATAAATATTCCTTGTCCTGATGAATTGTCAGCATGATTATTTTTGCGTTCGGATCTCTCTGTTTGATTAGTTCCAATGCCTGTAATCCGTTCTTTTTAGGCATGTTGATATCCATTAAAACAATGTCGGGTTTTTCTATCTGGTAAAAATCGGCCGCCTGGATACCATCAGCAGCTTCCGCGACTACTTTGATGTCATTCTCAAGTTCAATCAACTGCTTCAAACCCTGCCGAACCATGGAATGATCCTCAACCAGCATCACGCGAATTCTCTCCATAGAATGACCCCTTTCAACTAAACATATGGAAGTACTGCTTTAATGGTCGTTCCCCTACCTTCACCGGATTTGATCTCCAATAATCCGTCAAGCAGCTCTATTCTCTCTTTCATGCTGAACAGACCAAATCCGCCCATGTTATCATCCTTATCAATTTTCATACTTCCTGTATTAAATCCTTTGCCCTTGTCTGTAACTGTCAAAACCACCCTCTCAGATGTCAATTCAATGCATACCTCCGCAGCCTTTGCCCCTGAATGCTTGTGAATGTTGTTAAGTGCCTCCTGTACCACCCTGAATATTGTAATTGTCAGGTTTTCGTCGTGTATTTCCTTATCCGGACCTTTCTTTTGAAATTTGACCTTTATGCCAGACTCTGATGAAAACTTGTCTATGTACTTCTGCAGAGTAGGTATTAGCCCGATATCTTCAAGGGACATAGGTCTTAGCGCATAAATAATCCTCCTCACATCTATTAATGATTCGCGTATTATCCTTTTTAGCTCTTTCAACTCCTCCTTTGCCTTGTTTATATCAGTATCAATTATTTTCTCGCATATCTCAGCTTTAAGCACTATATTGGACAACGCCTGTGCGGGTCCGTCGTGAATCTCTCTTGCTACCCTGCTTCTTTCATCCTCCTGGGCTTTGATAACCCGGATTGCAAGGTATTTCCTCTTTTCTGCATCCTCAAGTTGAACATTCAGATTGCTTAAATCCCCGGACAGGTAGTCCATTACGGTACCTACCTGGTTCATCAGGAGTTCTGCCCTGCTGACGGTGTTTAAAGCCTCTGCCAGGCGTCTTTCCAAATCATTCCTGCGGATAATTGCAAACCGTTCCCGTTCCCTGTTGACAGCAAGTTCAACCCTTATCTTGTCGGCTTCTTCATATGCGGCCCGTATATCCTCCTGCGAGGATTCCCCGAAGTTTTTACTTGCCTGTGCAAGTTTTTCGCGGCTTTTTTTTAAAGCAATCTCCAATTCATCGCTTTTTTTTATCATTCTTTCAACTTCAAGCCTTAGTGCATCGAGATCACTTTTAAGTCGTTCACATTCGCTTCTTGCACCCTCCGCGATATCATAAATGGCTTCCCGGCTCTTGTCAATCATGTTGACTGTATCATTTATGATACTGTTAAGCCTGGACATATTAAAAACAGCCAAGTTGTTTTACCTCCAACTATTTTTCTTCAATGATTTTCTGCAGCTCAGCCATAAACGTGTTTATGTCCTTAAACTGACGGTAAACCGAAGCAAAACGAACATAGGCCACTTCATCAAGTTTTCTCAATTCCTCTAAAACCATCTCTCCAATAGCAGTGCTTGTGATTTCTCTCTGGAGAGTGTTGTGAATTTTTGCTTCAACATTATCAATTAGTTCTTCTATTTGATGTATGGAAACCGGCCGTTTTTCACAGGCCCTCAATACACCGTTCAGCAGCTTTTCCCTGTCGTATGGCTGTCGGGACTTGTCCTTCTTTATAACAATCAAAGGCATGTATTCAACTTTTTCGTAGGTTGTAAAACGCTTCTGACATGATAAGCATTCTCTTCTTCTTCGAATTGTAGCTCCTTCGTCTGTAGGGCGCGAGTCGATTACCCTGTCCTCAAGGTGGGAACAATAGGGACATCTCATGGCTTACCTCCTTTGTACTTTCCCTGCCTGAATGCTGATAAAGCATAAATGTCAATGTGTTTTATCATTTGTATTATATTATAATATATTCTTTTTTTTATTTATTATATATGAATTATCGACAAATTTACAAATATTTTTTAGCAAACTACTATATTATAAATTGCAATATTAAATGCCGTGCAAAATTTGGTAAATCCATTGCTTATTGGAATAAATTCTATGTATATACCGCCATTTCTATGGCTGACCTATAACCAAACATTCTTCTTGGATATTCATTA
>Ga0209537_1000819_pt1 | contig 37065 bp, 33 predicted proteins | sample BioPla4DNA1_FD_187698 | JGI IMG/M metagenome (GOLD analysis project Ga0209537, IMG submission 187698) | Biogas fermentation microbial communities from Germany - Plant 4 DNA1 (SPAdes) (version 2) | ecosystem: Engineered > Bioreactor > Anaerobic > Digestate | place: Bielefeld, North...
CCGGTTTTGAGCCGGATATTTACCTTAATGTCCGCGATGGGCCGGATGAATTACCATAAATTAACTACTGATTTTTTGTGCAGTAGGGTGTTGAAAGCCCGATATAACGTTTGAAGCCCCCTTAAAAAAGGGGGCTTCTACAGATTTATTCAAGTATCTCTCCCTCTATGCTGATAACAACAACTTCCAGGGGTATTTGTTTGCCGCTGCCTTCTATTGCCTGTTCCAAAAGGCGCTTTAATCCGGAACAGCAGGGCACTTCCATAATAAGAGCGGTTATTTTTTGTATTTCGTTATCCTTGATAATTTTAGTTAGCTTTTCCAGGTATATTATTGTATTGTCAAGCTTGGGACAGCCGACGCAAAGGGCCGTCCCTTCGCCCAGAAAAGTACGGTGAAAATCGCCATAGGCAAAGGGAACGCAGTCCGCAGCAACGATAAGATTTGCTTCCCGAAAAAATACGGCATTTGTCGGAAGGAGGGCCAGTTGTACCGGCCATTGGCGCAGAAGGGAAGGTGCCCTTTCCCCTTTTTCAATTGGAAAAGGACGGCTGGTGGTTCTTGCCAAAGAGGAAGGACATCCGCTGACCGGAGAGCAAAAGTCCAGCGCTGTTGCCTGCATGCTGCTTAGATGTTTCTTGACTGCTTCCTCATCGTACGCCTCAGCATCACGCTCCACAATGGTGATTGCCCCGTGCGGACATTCCTTCAGACAGTCTCCCAGGCCGTCACAGAGTTTTTCGGCAATAAGGCGCGCTTTTCCATCAATAATTTGTATTGCTCCCTCGTGGCAGGCCGGGATACATATTCCGCAACCAGTGCATTTATCTTCATCAATATGCACAATTTTCCTTTTCAAAATGTCCTCCCCCTAAAGTTTTTAAAATTAAAAAAGTTTTGGATATACGGGAATGGAAATTATACATTTAACTCGACAATGTCCCCGTCTTCCAGGACATAATCCCGGGCTACCGATTGCCCGTCATATTTGGAGGAACCCCAGATACGGGCATTTTTTAGGCGGTTCGGAAAATCCCGGTGAATGTTGTAGGCCAGATCGAGGACTGTTTCTCCCCTTTTAAGGACAAAGGGAGTGCCCATATCGGGCTGTTTTCCCGGAGCTTTGGTATAAACCCGGATGATTTCCAGCGCTTGAAAAATCTTTTCTTTCAGCGCATTAAGGGTTGTTTCGTCGTTAACGGATACCTGAAGAAAGGAAAGGTTTGGATTTAGTTCCTGCAAAATTTTTAAGTTTTCCCGGCTTTGCGGGTGATCAGATTTTGTCGCGGCAATGAGGAAAGGAAGAACTTGTATTTTTCCAATCTTACCGTCTTCCGCGGGAGGACGCTTGCCGGACAGATCGTAAATTACTTTTTTATTGAGCAAAAAAGAAAGCGTTTCTTCCGTTTGTTCCAGGCAGAGGTCCGAGCTGGTATCAATGGTAATTAGCAGCAGATCCCCCCCCCGGAGCGTATTTAACAGGCCTGGCGGAGGTCCTTCGCTGCTGATGGGCGGTGTATCGACCAATTGAATAAAAATATCTTGATATGGCATCATTCCTGCCAAGGGGACGGAAGTTGTAAAGGGATATTCGGCTACTTTGGCTTTAGCCCTGGTGAGGGCTGATAGGAGGGATGACTTGCCGGTATTGGGATAACCTACCATAACAACTTGCCCCGCGCCTTGTTTTTCTACAAAGAAAGGATTATAACGGCTGCCCTTGGCTTTTTTCTCGCCTTCCTCTTTTAATTTGGAGAGGCGTCGTTTAAGGTCAGCCTGCAGTTTTTCCGTCCCTTTGTGTTTGGGTATCACGGCCAGCATTTCCTGAAGGGCTTCAATTTTTTCCTCGAGCGTGGAAGCTTTCTTAAAAGCTTCTTCAGCAGCATGGTACTGAGGTGTAAGGTTAGCCGGCATTGAACTTTCCCTACCTCTTTTAGTAAATAAAATATTTAAGTTCTAAATATTTCCGAAGGGCTTTACCCCTTCCCTTATATTTATTTTATCTTGAAATGGTGATAAAATCAATGCCCTGGAGCTTCATCCCCTGATAACCCGTAGTTTTGGGAGAGTATGTTCAGATCAAGGTTATTAACAAAACCGTCACCGTTCAGGTCGGCAAGAGAATTCCAGTTTTTATCGCCGGGTTTGGTAAAATAAGCCAGGGATAAGAGGGAGAGGTCCGTCAGATCGATTTTGTTGTCGTTGTTCAGATCCCCTGCTAGCATCTTGATGGGGCCCAGGTTAATAAACTTTTGTTTTTCCCACAGCTCTATCCCAATTACTTTTGTAAGATGCTGTCTGCTGCTTATCACTAGCAAATAAGAGCCCAGGGGAAGGTTAAGGTCAAAAGAACCGTCTTTGGCAAAAGATGTAACGGGAAAGATTTCTTTAGTGTCACGGCAGATAAAACGGGCGGAGATCCTTTCTCCGTTTAATGATGGCTTTCCCTGGAGCTGTATTGTCCCGGTGATACGGGTTCCTTTTTTGATTATGTAGGAAAACTCCGAGACAGGCCCTGGAATGGTGCCCAAGTAGGTCCGGGTTTTTAAGATGCTCGTTTTGTCGATGACAATGGGTCTTTCATAGACGGTGCTTTTTTCATGGGGATCGGTGCCGTCAAGGGTATAGGTTATTTTTTCTCCGCTGCCCGCCTGCAAGCTGATCTCAACCGTATTGATATATGTTCCCGGGTCGGGATGGGGGACGGCAGGTTTTATCTCCACGACGGCAATCTTAAATTCTGCAGATTTGTCGTTAAACGTTCCCCGGATAATACTTTCTCCCGGAGCAAGACCTGTAATGACGCCATTTTCAACCCGGGCAACGGCCGGATTGGATGAATGCCAGGTTACCAGCTCAGGTTGGATTTCTTTAAGTATGCGGGAAGAAAACATGGCCTCTGCCCTTACAGCGGTTTCCTCACCCAGGGCTATTTTTGTTTTTTCCGGCGTTAGCCTGAGGCGATCGAGAGCCCTTAATGGCAGCGGATACGCTTTAAGCGTCAGATCATCAATGTGCCATCCCATTCCTGAACCGTTATTATCGCTCTGAATCCGAAAGCGGAGATAGAGGGAATTCGCTTCCCCCGGACAGCTGAGGGGAATGGAAAAAGGTTCAAGTTTGCCGTTGCTTCCTGAAAAACGGTAGAGGATGGACCAGTTAATGCCGTCAACGGAAATTTCTACATAAGCATAGTCTTCACTGTCTTCGGTTTTTGCGAGGCCGTAACAATGTTGAAAAAAAAGGACAGGGCTGTGGTATCCGTCTAGGAGGATAGGTTTTGCCGTAGCAATCCAGGAAGACGCATTGTTCTTATAATCTTCCCATGGAGAGTCGGCAAAGGAAAATCTTCCGCTTCCCGCCAGTTCCCTGGTAATTTTCCAGGGGGTTTCCGGAGAGGTTTTCCAGTTAATGATTCCTTCTTCCGCACCGTCAAAAAAAAGAAGCTCCGGCGGCATGAGAGGCTCGTGTTTAACTGCGGCGTAAACGTCCGGAAGGCCGTAACCATAAACATTATTGGGACGGGAGCCGGAATTGTCCCAGAGGGGATCCCAAAAGGAAGTACTTTTTAGAAGGTATTTTATCTCTGCTGGGGAAAGATCGGGCTTGGCCCCCAGCAGAAGGGCAGCTGCTCCGGAAAGGTGAGCTGCTGCTGTGGATGTGCCGTCCTGGATAGCGTATTTTTTGCCGGGCCAGGTGGAAACGATATTTACGCCCGGTGCAACCAAGTCCGGTTTTATGTAAGAAATATCCTGCCAGCGAACAGGACCCTTGCTGCTGAAATTTGCTGCTTCAAAGCGGTCGCCCGCCTGTTTAAGGGCGCCTGCACAAAAAGAGTGGGGGTAACTGGCCGGGCTGCCGGGGCCTTCCTCACCGTTGTTGCCGGAGGCAAAAATTACCGTAATGCCAGCTTTTTCTAAAGTATATAAAATATCCCAATGAAGGAAATCTTTTGCAAATTCAGGTCTTGATGCCCAGGAACAATTGATGATGTCCGGGGCATGATCGGGGTTCCCCCCCGGGGCAAGAAGCCATTGAAAGGCCAGGGCAATATGAGAATCCCAGGCATATCCATCGGAAAAGATGTTGACGGCAATCCAGCGCGCTCCCGGCGCAATGCCCAGCGGCTTTTCTTTGCTGCCGCCCACGATAATCCCGGTAATATGGGTGCCGTGGCCGTGTGTATCTACGGGCCCTTCTGCAGAGTCGGGTAGGGTTCCCGTGGCGTCGAACCAGCTGTCTTTATGGCTGTGGCCCGGGAGGTTGCCGCGGTAATTATGTTCCAGGTCGGGATGGTTCAGGTCTACCCCCGTATCCATAACAGCAACCACGACACCGTCCCCAAAATAACCTTCCTTCCAAAGGGGGGGTACATTTATAGCCTGCAGATTAAAAAGATCTTTGCCTCTGCCGGGGAATTCATCCAAGAACATGCTTGCCTGAAAGACAGCCCGTTCCGGTTTGGAAACAGCGGAGAGGTAGCCGCGGCAATGATCCAGGGTGATTGTTTTTATCTGGGGAAGTGCGCAGAGGCGTTTTAAGCCTTCTTTATTTATCTGTGCTGAGAAAGCGTTGATTACCCATAGGGATTTGTAGCCGCGAAGGTTTCCATTGGCAGTTTCTTCTTTTAAAATGGGGAGTATTTCTTCCTCAGCAACTTTATTTGCTCTTTGTAATTCTTCAACTGCCGCACGCCCTGAAGCGGCCTTCATATCGGCAGGATCTTGCCCGGGGAGGGCCTTTTTTTTGAAAAAGGCAATGATAGGAACGAACGGTTCGGAGTCCAGGTATTGTAAAACTTCGGGAGAGACGGTATTTTCTGTGTTTTTACCCAGGCAGTAAGTGAAAGGGTTTACGAGAAAGAATGCCATAAGAATTAGAATAGCCGGTGTTCTAACCTGCTTTAACATTTCTATGTATTCCGGTCCTTTCTGAAGTGTTTATGTGTTAAAAAGGCGCCAAAGTTATAAATCCACCGTATTAAAAGACGGTTTATAATGATTATGGTTTTGCAAAAAAAAGCAATATCCTCGATCTTTTTAAAAACCTTTGCAGTATCTTTTGAAAAAGGTATAATAAACTAGGATTTCATTAGTCAAGAGCCTGCCGCTTGGTTAAGAATGGACGGGCTTAAAGGGGGTGTTGCAGTAAGGCGGGTATTTGATTTTCAAAGGATTCGCCTCCGTAAAGGGGCACGATTCTTGTAAGGCCTGATGAAACGTATGGTTATGTAACCAAGCCCTATGGAGCAATTTTTGCAGAAAGAAGATGCGGAGGAAGGAATTCTCGAGAAAATCACGAATTAAAGATGTTGGCAGGAGGTATGGAGTAGTTAGAAAAATTCAAAAATGAACAAAAAGGGGTGAATTAGTGGATGAGTGAAAGGACTTTTGTAGGGGGGATCCATCCCGGTTACTTTAAAGAGAGCACTTCCGGGATACCTATTGCTCCCGCCAAGGCTCCTTCACAGGTGATTATACCGCTCCAGCAGAATATTGGGGCTCCCTGTGAAGCTATTGTCAAGGTGGGGGATGAGGTAAAAATGGGGCAAAAGATTGGTGAACCAAAAGGGTTTGTTTCCGCTCCTATTCATGCCAGCGTTTCAGGGAAAGTGTCCAAAATTGAGCCTTTCAACCACCCGATGGGTACTCAGGTCCTTGCCGTTTTTATCGAAAATGACGGCCAGGATACACCTGACGAGGGTATGAAGCCCAATAAATCCCTGGAGGAACTAACGCCTGAAGAAATTAAAGCTATTTCTAAAGAGGCCGGGCTGGTAGGTATGGGTGGTGCAACATTTCCTACCCACGTAAAGTTGTCGCCGCCACCGGAAATTCAAATTGATACCGTAATTATTAATGGTGCGGAATGCGAACCTTTTCTTACGGCAGACCACCGGCTCATGTTAGAAAGGGCGGATGATATTGTCTTTGGTTTGCAGGCATTTATGAAGGCTTTGGGGGCTACCAGGGGGATAATCGGTATTGAGGACAATAAGCCCGATGCTATCAGCAGTGTCAGGAAAGCTGTGGCCGAGAGCAGCGGGAATTATAATATTGAAGTCCATCCCTTGCACACCAAGTATCCCCAGGGCGCTGAAAAAATGCTTATTAAAGCGACGACGGGGAGAGAAGTGCCGCCGGGTGCCCTTCCGATGGCTGTTAACGTGGTTAACCAGAATACGGGGACCGCTATTGCCATGGCGGAAGCTATTAAATTTGGTAAGCCTCTCTATGAGAGGGTGGTAACAGTTACCGGACCGGGCATCAAGAAGCCGGGCAATTTTCTGGTTAGAAACGGAACTCTGATCCGGGATATCATCGAACAATGCGGCGGCCTGACCAGCGATGCCCGCAAGCTGGTTTTGGGCGGGCCCATGATGGGATTAGCCCAGCCAACCGATGAAATTCCGGCTATTAAAGGGACCTCAGGCGTGCTCGTTCTGACGGAAGAGTTTGTGAAGGAGCAGCCTATTGCTGCGTGCATTAAATGTGGAAAGTGCGTGGAAGTTTGTCCTATGCACCTTCTCCCCAGCTTTATCGGAGCGGCATCGGAGAAAAAAGTTTATGATCTGGCCGAAAAATATGGTGCGATGGATTGTTTTGAATGCGGGTGCTGCACATATACCTGTCCTGCCAAGAGACCTCTGGTTCAGTGGATCCGGATCGCCAAAGGCGCTATTGCGGCCAGCAGGAAAAAGTAGCACGTTATGAAGGAGGGATAAATTAATGGATAGAAAGCTGGTAGTCTCTTCGTCCCCGCACATCAAATCACCGGAAACTATTCGGAGCATCATGATTGATGTTCTGGTTGCTCTTTTCCCCGTAGCTTTGATGGCTGTTTTTCTCTTTGGTTTTCGTGCCCTGGTAACGATGATTATTGCCATGGTAGCGGCTATGGCTACAGAAGCAATTATTTTACGTAGAAAAAACCTTTTCGGTGACGGCAGTGCGGCGGTCACAGGTTTGCTCTTGGCGATGACTCTTCCGCCGGCCCCGCCCTGGTGGGTAGTGGTCATCGGTTCTGTCGTTGCCATTGGCGTTGGAAAACATATTTATGGAGGTTTAGGTAACAATATTTTTAACCCGGCCCTGGTAGGGCGGGCGGTACTGTTTGTCTCCTGGGGCACTCACCTCGCCGGAAATGTCTGGATTAAGCCGGTTCCCTTCGGTTTTACAGCGGATGCGGTAACACAGGCATCTCCTCTGGTCACATACGATGCATCCTTGGGAGACCTTTTTATTGGCACTGTGAGCGGTTCGTTAGGTGAAACATCAGCCCTGGCCCTGATTATTGGAGCCATCTGGCTGTTTTACCGGGGCCATATCGATTGGCGGATCCCGGGAAGCTTTATTGGTATCGTGTTTATCTTGGGCCTTTTCGACGGAGGCCTTTACATGGGACTTTACCACGTCCTGGCCGGCGGTGTGATGCTCGGCGCCTTGTTTATGGCAACGGATATGGTTACCTCACCGGTTACTCCGACAGGGAAAATTATTTTTGGCCTGGGATGCGGTGCCGTTACCATGGCGATCCGCATGTTCGGGGGGATGCCTGAGGGCGTAACCTTTGGGATTCTTTTTATGAACGGTCTTACCCCCCTTATCGATAACATGACTTTGCCGAAGAAGTTCGGGGAGGTGAAGAAGAGTGCGTGAGAGCGGACTGCGCATGGCTTTAACGTTGTTGATTATAGGTGCTGTTTGTGGAGGGGGTATTGCTGCGGTAAACGGGATTACTGCCCCAATTATTGAAGAGAGGGCAATGACCGAGTTTCTGCAGGCATTGGAAGGGTTCTTCCCCGAAGTTGAGAATTATGAAGTGCAAGAAATCGGAAACGAAGTATTTTATTACTGCACAGACAGCAGCGGCAACTTCATCGGTGTAGTGGGACAGGTCACGGCAGACGGCTATGGTGGGAAAATTTCCTACGACCTGGCTGTCAATAGTAGCGGTGATATTATCGGGATACGGATCAGCTCTCACGGCGAAACTCCCGGTATCGGCGATGTCATTACCACGGAAGAATTTCAAAGCCGTGTTATTGGCTTAAACTATGCCGATCCCATTTCTCCGGGCGTTGATGTAGATACCGTTTCGGGAGCTACCATTTCCAGCGGCGGGATGCTCAAATCCATTCGCCGGGTGATGGATATTATTGGAGAAAACTTTCTGACAAATTAGGACAGATAATCACATTTGGAGGTGAAAAATAGATGAGTACACTGGGTCAGGAGTTTACTAAGGGGCTCTTTAAAGAAAACCCTACCTTTCGGCTTATTCTGGGGATGTGCCCGACCCTTGCCATTACTACGTCGGCTTTTTTCGGATTTGGCATGGGTATTTCCGTTCTCGCCGTCCTGTTGGGTTCCAATATTGTCATCTCTGCTGTACGTAATCTTATCCCCGACAAGGTGAGAATGCCAGCCTATATCCTCATTATCGCCGCATTTGTAAGCATGACGGATATGCTGCTTAATGCCTTCGTCCCGGAACTGCACAAAGCTTTGGGGATCTTTATTCCCCTCATTGTGGTGAACTGCATTATTATGGGCCGGGCAGAAGCCTTTGCCCGTAAGAATAATGTCATCCGTTCCATCTTAGATGCCCTCGGAATGGGTGTCGGAGTCACAATGTCCCTGACTCTCGTTGGAATTATCCGGGAAATTTTCGGTGCAGGAAGCATTTTTGGTTACAATATTATGGGCACAGCATTTGAACCCATGGGGGTGCTGGCCAGCCCGCCCGGCGCGTTTATCACCTTGGGCATCCTGCTTGGGTTTTTTAACTATGCTTTTAAACGCCTGGGTATCGAATAGAAGAGTAAAGGAGGTTTGAAGAAATGTATCTGCTGGCGATGATTTTCGTGGCGATTTTGTCAAATAATATTGTTTTAAGCCAGTTTCTGGGTATTTGCCCGTACTTGGGCACCACCAAGCGGATCGAGACATCGGTAGGGATGGGATTGGCCGTTATTTTCGTCATGGTCATGTCGGCTATTGTAACGTGGGTAATCGATCTTTTTCTTCTGCAGCCATTTAGCCTGGAATACTTGCGGACCATTGTTTTTATCCTGGTTATTGCCGGTTTGGTCCAATTCGTAGAGATGGTCCTGAAAAAGACCAATCCTGCCCTTTTCCAGGCGTTGGGGATTTATTTGCCCCTTATTACCACCAACTGTACCATCCTTGGTGTAGCGCTACTCAATGTTCAGTCCGAGCACAATATCATTGAAACTGTCGTTTACTCCCTTGCAACGGGGATTGGATTTACCCTGGCCATGGTTATTATGGCGGGTATACGGGAGAGGCTTGAACTGGCCAATATGTCAAACTATTTAAAAGGAGCGGCAGTGACCCTGGTTTCCGCGGGGATCCTCTCCCTGGCTTTTATGGGCTTTAAAGGAATGGTAACACTTTAACCTGGAGGTGAAAGAATAGTGGAGCTGACCTTGTCCATGGTTATTGTTGGCGGACTGGGAGTGTTTTTTGCCGGAGTGCTGGCTTATGCTGCCAAGAAGTTTGCCGTAGAAGAGGATCCCAGGGTTGAACTCGTTGCGGACCTTCTTCCGGGTGCCAACTGCGGTGCCTGCGGTCTTGCCGGCTGCAGCAGCGCGGCCGAAAAAATCGTTGCCGGCGAAGTGCCGGTGGATAGCTGTATCCCCGGCGGGAAAAAAGTTGCCGATAGTATTTGTGAAGTTTTGGGACTTGAGTCTGTTGCCTCGGAAGGCAGAAAAGTGGCCGAAATTCGTTGCCTGGGCACCAAAGATGTAGCTCCCGATAAATTTGATTACCAGGGCGTCAGGGATTGCAAGGCCGCAATGATGTACAGCGGTGGTTTTAAAGCTTGTACTTACGGATGCCTGGGCCTCGGAACCTGCGTGGAGGCCTGCCCCTTTGAAGCCCTTTCCATGGGCGCAAACGGGCTGCCGCAGGTTGATACGGAAAAATGTACCGGCTGCGGTGTTTGTGCCAAAGCCTGTCCGCGGAATGTTATTCATATTGAACTTGCCGACAAAAAAGCAAAATATATCCCCTGCAATTCAAAAGCCAGCGGCAAAGTTGTCCGTCAGGCCTGTGAAGTGGGATGTATCGGCTGCAGGGCGTGTGTCAAGGCCTGTCCGAATGAGGCTGTTACCGTGGAGAATAACTTGGCAGTCATAAATAGAGAAAAATGCACTGACTGCGGAAAATGCGTGGAGGCCTGCAAGCGCGGCATTATTAAAGACGTGGGCACGGTTCTCGTTTTGAAATAAAATATAATTAATACATTATTATTTAAGCTTCATAAACGGTTAAAACGGCAAGGGAAACCTTGCCGTTTTCCGGTCCTTTGGGAAATATATTTGTCATATAAAAGAGTAAAAGGAGGGAAGCGGCATTTTTCCCATAGACTTGTCGGCGGAAAATGCCAAAAGAAGTTGGAGGAAAAGAATTTTACCCATTTTAATATCCAGGGCCGCGGGCGGATGGTCGATGTTACGGAAAAAAGCATTACTGTTCGGGAGGCCCGGGCACAGGGGAAAATCCGCATGCATAAAAATACCCTGCAAAAGATTAAGGAAGGAACAATGGCCAAGGGAGATGTGCTGGGGGTGGCTCAGGTAGCAGGCGTTCTCGGAGCCAAACAAACGCCGTCATTAATTCCCATGTGCCATCCGCTGTTCATTACAGGAGTGGATCTTCACTTTTCTTTTGAAGATGAACGGACGCTGGTAATTGATGCTACTGTAAAAACCAGCGGACAAACCGGTGTGGAAATGGAAGCACTGACAGCGGTAAGTATTGCCGCGCTGACTGTTTATGATATGTGCAAAGCTGTGGATAGGGACATGGAAATTTTGCAAATACGTTTGATGGAAAAAAAAGGCGGTAAAAGCGGCCATTATATTCGAAGTGAGGCAAAATCTGAAGGATAGTATTAATAAATAGTCGATATAGCAAGGATTCTGAAGGTTTGAAATGCCTGTTATTACCCGGGAAATTTTCTTGCTTAACCCCTTTAAAAATGATAGTATTTGTAGAAAGAAAGTAACTGCTTCGCAGTCCAATCGATAATCTGTCATTGCCGCGAGACGGTTCCATCGTCTATAAACTTTTTAGACTGAGCAGTTACAAAAAATGAATTAATTGTTAAAACATTACTGAAAACGTCGAACTAAGAAAGGAGCCATCCGGGCAGGTGAAAAGATCAAAGCAGAGAAAAAGGCACGTACAGGTACTGATGATCTTGTGTATCTGTTTGCTCTTTTCTGCTTTGGGTTGCAGACCCGGCAATCCTGACGATGACAAGACAACAATAACCCGTTTGCTAATGGATACCCGGGTTGACCTGACCCTGTATGGAATTGACAAGAAAACTTCTGAACGCATTGCCGGTGAGGTATTTGCCGAAATGGAACGGTTGGAAAGCATTCTTAGCCGGACAGTTGCGGCAAGCGATCTTGACCGAGTTAACCGGGCAGCAGGCGAGGAGTGGGTTGATGTAAGCCCGGAACTTTTTTTCGTCCTCAGCAAAGCACTGGAATTTGCCGAACTGTCGGGAGGGGCCTTTGACCCCACAGTTGCCCCCCTCTTAGAACTCTGGGGATTTGGGACAGCTCATCCCAGGGTGCCTTCCGGAGAGGAGCTGCAAAAGGTTCTTCCCCTGATTGATTACCGACTGGTTGAGCTGGACGAAGACCGGTCAGCGGTTTTTCTGCCCCTTAAAGGGATGAAGCTTGATTTAGGCGGGATTGCTAAAGGTTTTATTATTGACCGGGGTATAGAGGTAGTCCGGAAATTTGATGTTCAGGCTTCTTTTCTCAATGCCGGCGGCGATATACGCATATATGGGGAAAAACCCTCCGGCGAGAGGTGGACGGTTGGTATACAAGACCCCAATGTTAACGGGAAGGGTTCAGATAGAACCTATATTGCCGCCCTCCGGCTGGAGGGGGAGGGCAGCGTCGTTACTTCGGGCGATTATCAGCGATTTTTTGAAGAAAACGGGAAAAAATATCATCACATTTTAAATCCTGCAGATGGAAAGCCGGCGCGTCAGTTAACAAGCGTTACCATTGTTGCAGGCGATGCCCTGACGGCAGACGCCCTGTCAACCGCTGTTTTCGTTTTGGGAAGGGAAAAGGGCCTGTCTTTGCTCAAACATTTTCCCGGGGTAGATGGTGTGATTGTTGACCAAGAGGGCAAAGTGCATTATTCACCCGGCTTGGAGGATAAAATACAGTTAAATGCCCAGCAGACGGGGAGATAGAAGTTGACAATACATCCGAGCTGGGTTTGGAGATGAGGAATGGAACAGCTGCGGACTTTAAAAATGGTATACCTGGCCATTCTTGTCGCCTTTGCCGTAGGCGTGCATACAATAGAAGCCGTTCTTCCGGTGCCGCTGCCTGTTCCAGGAGTCAAGCTCGGGCTGGCCAATATTATTACGCTGCTGACCATTGTTTTGTACGGAACCCGTAGCGGCCTTTTGGTCGCCTCTTTGCGCAGCGTTCTGGGAAGCCTTATTTCGGGAAGTTTTTTAGGCTTCGGTTTTTATCTCAGCTTTGGGGGATCTGTGTTAAGCTGTCTGGCCATGGGAGGCATGATGGAGCTGTACCGCAGGAAAAAGATAACGCTTATTTCGGTGAGTATTGCTGGTGCGGTTGTTTTTAACGTTGTCCAGCTGGTATTGGCATCGATGCTGGTACAAAATATCCTCTTATTTAGGGGATATCTTCCCTTTCTGTTGTTGCTGTCGGTGCCGACCGGTCTTTTTACCGGCATGGCTGCAATTTATCTGGCGAATGTCATCCGGCGCATCGGCAGGCCGAATATTTTTTCGTTCTGAATAAGTTCTAGCAAATTCTCCTGGCCAGTTGGAGGTGTACGCTTGAAAAGATTGATTCTAGCTTCCGCTTCGCCGCGGCGGGCTCAATTGCTGGAGCAAATTGGGCTGAAGTTTCTCGTGGTTAAAAGCGGTTTTTCGGAGCCGGGGATTTACAGTGAAGAAGACGTAGAAGAAATGGCCTTGGCCAAAGCCAGGTGGGTCCGCAAAGACTTTCCGGGAGAATTTATCCTCGGGGCTGATACAGCTGTGTTCAATGGGGGAAAAGCTTTAGGCAAGCCCCGGGACGAGAAGGAAGCTGCGGAAATGTTGAGATCCTTAAGCGGGCGGGTTCACAGCGTCATTACCGGCCTGGCTTTAATAAAAGACAACCGGGAAGTTACCGTAAGGGAGAAAACTCTTGTTCGAATGCGCCCACTGGATGAAGAGGAAATTAGGGCATATGTTTTTTCAGGTGAGCCGATGGACAAGGCAGGGGCGTATGGCATTCAGGGCAGGGGAGCTCTTTTTGTGGAAAAGATAGAGGGTTGTTATTTCAATGTCGTAGGCTTGCCGCTGTCCAGGCTTGCCGCAATGCTGAAGTCGGAAGGCTTCCCCATCTGGGGAAATTAAGGAGGAGATTGCCGCGGAAAAGAAATTAACCATCAAGGACCTGCCCCTGGAAGAGCGCCCAAGGGAGAGAATGAGGGAATTAGGTGCGGGGAGTCTTTCCAATGCAGAATTATTGGCTATTATTTTGCGGACAGGCTATCGGGAAGAGAGCGTTGTCCATTTGGCTGAGCGCATTCTGGCTCAGGCCGGAGGATTACGTTTTTTACCGGATTTGACTCTGGAAGAACTGCAAAAGATTAAAGGGGTCGGCCTGGCAAAAGCAGTACAGATAAAAGCTGCCCTGGAGTTGGGCAGGCGCATGGTTTTATCCCTGAAGCCGGAAGGCATATCCCTTACTTCTCCCTGGGAAGTTGCCAATTTCCTCATGGAAGAAATGCGTTATTACAATAAAGAGTACTTTAAGATTGTTCTTTTAAATACGAAAAACCAGCTTATTTCTCTGGAAGATATCTCTGTGGGAAGTTTAAATTCCTCTATTGTTCATCCCCGGGAAATTTTTCATTATCCCATTAAAAAAAGCGCTGCAGCCATTATTCTGGTACATAATCATCCCAGCGGTGATCCGACTCCAAGCCGGGAAGATCTTGATGTAACGAGAAGGCTTGTGGAAGCCGGAGAAATTTTAGGAATAAAGGTGCTTGATCATATTATCATCGGAGAAGGTAAACATTTAAGTTTTAAAGAAAAGGGACTAATTCCCTAAAGAAGGAAAGGGGAAGCATTAGATGCCGTCTTTTTCTAAATTTTTTTCAAGAGATATCGGGATTGACCTTGGCACTGCCAATACCCTTGTTTATGTTAAAGGAAAAGGTATCGTCCTGAGGGAACCATCCGTAGTGGCCATTCGGAAGGATACGGGCTCTGTTTTAGCGGTGGGAAATGAAGCTAAAAAAATGATTGGCAGGACCCCGGGAAATATTATCGCCATCAGGCCGATGAAGGATGGAGTTATTGCAGATTTTGACGTAACACAGACTATGTTGCGGCATTTTATCAGCAGGGCCTATCGTCGGCGCACTGTGTTCCTGCCCCAGGTAGTGATCTGTGTTCCCTCGGGTGTTACGGAAGTCGAGAAAAGGGCAGTGCTGGATGCGACAAAACAAGCCGGGGCCAAAGAAGCATTTCTGATTGAGGAACCTATGGCTGCAGCAATGGGAGCAGGCCTTCCTGTTGAGGACCCGACGGGAAGCATGATTGTTGATATAGGAGGCGGGACAACGGAGGTAGCTGTTATTTCCCTCGGCGGTATTGTTACCAGCAAGTCAATCCGCGTTGGCGGAGACGAACTGGATGATGCCATTATCAACTATATTAAAAAATCTTACAATTTAATGATCGGGGAACGTACAGCAGAAGAGATCAAAATGCAAATCGGTTCAGCCTATCATGCCGAGCAGGAAGAGCATTTTGAAATTCGTGGCAGGGATCTGGTCAACGGCCTGCCAAAGGTATTGACCATCAGCTCCTGGGAAATCGAAGGTGCCCTTTCCGAACCCGTTGCCGCGATTTTAGAAACCGTAAAAACAACTTTGGAGCGAACGCCTCCCGAACTGGCAGCTGATTTAATGGAAAAAGGGATTGTCATGTCAGGGGGAGGCTCGCTCTTAAAGGGCCTGGATAAACTTATTTCCGGGGAAACAGGTATGCCCGTTTTCCTGGCGGAAAACCCTCTGGACTGCGTTGTTCTCGGAGCAGGAAAAGCCCTCTCCGCAATAGATCTTTTAAAACGGGTTTCTATTTCTCCTAAAAGAATATTTTGAGATATAGTTGCGGTTTTCGGGGAGGCGGTGTGAAGCGGTGAATCCGTCCGTCTGGAGAGTAGTTGCCATCCTGGGGGTTGGGGTTATACTTTTAGCACTTTCTCTGGTTTTTTTTACAGGGGAAGATCTTGCCCATGTTAATCTGGTTAAAGATACGTTTTTAACAGGCTTTTCACAAGTGCAGGGATTTGTTGCCAGGTTAGGAGCGAGTACGGCCGGTTTTTTTCAGGGGATTTTTGATTTCAGGAACCTGCAGGAAGAAAACAAGGAATTGCGGAAAGAATTGGCTGAGAGGGAAAATCTTCGCCATCAGATCCTGGAACTTCAAAAGGAAAATTACCGGTTAAGAGGAATGCTTGATTTTAAAGAACGAACAGAATACGAGCTTCTTCCGGCCGAAGTAATTGCCAGGGATCCCAGCAACTGGTTTGAGACGATTACGGTTAACCGGGGGGCCCTTCACGGCGTCAAAAAAAACATGCCCGTAATCACTTCCCAGGGGCTGGTGGGGAATATTCTTAAAGTATCGAGGACTTCTTCAAGGGTTCTGCTTCTTACGGACTCCAGGCGTGCTGTGAGCGCTCTGGTCATGCGTTCCCGGGAGCCCGGCGATGTAGGTATCGTGGAGGGTTCTTCCGGAGAAAGCGCTTCTTTGCGCATGACCAATCTTCCGCCGGAAGCCAATATCCAGCCTGGTGATACCGTTATTTCTTCAGGTCTGGGAGGTATTTTCCCCAAGGGTTTGGTAATTGGTACTGTCCTCGAAACCGGACTTGATCAGTATGGGTTGCTTCAGCAAGCGGTTGTTCTTCCTGCAGTTAATTTTAACCGTTTGGAGGAAGTTTTTATTGTCATGGACTTTCCTCATGAGAACGAGGAGCAGGAAGCAGAGGGGCACGAAAATGAAGGGTAGAGGTGTATGGCAGTGAGCGTTTTAGGAAACAAACTGCCGTTTAAAGCATTTTTTGTTTTATTTATTCTTATTTGTTTTACCTTGATCATAGAAGGCTCATTTTTCTCATTTATCTTTGCCCGGAGCATGGTGCCCGATTTGCTTCTTATTATTGTCGTCTGCCTAGCTTTTTTATGGGGGGAAAAGAAGGGGATTGCCCTGGGGCTTATCTGCGGTTTTCTTCAGGATCTTTTTTATGGACCTGCTATCGGCTTTTTTAGCCTGGCTAAAATGATCTCCGCGTATTTTTCCGGACTTTCTTCCAGGGAAATTTATAAAGACCAAATTTTCGGCCCAATGCTGACAGTTTTTTTGGCAACCTTTGTCCACGAATTTATTGTTTATTTTCTGGTTGAACTCTTCTGGGGAAACAAGTTTTCTTTTTTCTTTGCCTTGGATCAAATTTTTATCCCCCGCGCCCTATACCACCTTTTCCTGACGTTGATGATTTACCCCTTGCTTTACCGGGCCGAGCAAAAAAGTTACTTTTATCCCCTATCCGGTAAGTAACTTGATTCCAATTGCTCATATTCCAAAATAACATGAATCCCGGAGTGGCTTTGATGGATAAGGAAATGCTGCGAAGAACAAGAATATTTATTTTTGTTGTGATACTTGTTTTCTTGTTGCTCGTTTCCAGGCTGGCGTACCTGCAAATTATTAATTATGAGTATTATTGGGAAAAGGCGGAAAAGAACCGTTTGCGCATTTTACCTATTACAGCACCCCGAGGTGAAATTTTCGATAGACAAGGCCGACAACTGGTTACCAACAGGCCTGGTTTTACTGTATCTCTCGTTGATCTGGGAAGCGGTTACGATGATGAGACAATAGTTCGCCTCGCTGAGCTGCTCGAAATGGAAGAAGAGGAGATTCAAAAAAAAATTGACCTTCAATATTACCGGCGTTATCTTCCAGTCCGCCTGAAAATGGATGTAGATTTTGAGACGGTTTCCAAAATTGCCGAGCACCGCCTGGACCTTCCCGGAGTGGTTATCGAAGTGCAGCCGATCAGATACTATGTTTTGAATGATTTTGCTGCTCATGTTTTAGGATATCTCGGCGAGGGAACCGTTGCCGGCACGGTAATAGATTTTTGGAACGAGGCCGGCTATGTCTATCGGGAGGGCGATTTGGTGGGCCAGGCTGGCTTGGAAATGGTATGGGAACCATTTTTAAAAGGAGAAGACGGTGGACTACAGGTTGAGGTCAATTCAACCGGGCAGGCGATCAGGGAGTTTGAACGGGTAGAGCCGAAGCCAGGGGCCAATCTTTTCCTGACCCTGGATGCTTCTTTGCAAATTGTAGTGGAGGAAGCCCTGCATGAAGCTGTCAGGTTGCAGTGGGAAGATAACAATTTCTATGCAGGAGAAGCCGGGGCAGTAGTCATTGACCCGCGCAACGGAAAAATTCTTGCCATGGCCAGTATCCCTTCTTATAACCCCAATACCTTCAGTGAAGATTATACTACACTTTTGCAGAGCTCCGGCAGGCCCTTGGTTAATAAAACTATTGAGGAACATTATCCCGTTGGTTCTGTTTTTAAAATGGTTACCGGTATTGCGGGGCTCGAAGAGGGAGTTATTACTAGTACGGAAAGGTTGTATTGCGGGGGAAGAGTAACGCGTTTTGGCGCGACCAAGTCCTGTTTTCGCGGAACTGCGCACGGTTCCCTTAATATCGTCCAGGCGATAGCCAAATCATGCAATATTTTTTTCTATGAACTGGGACTTCGGGTAGGGATTGACGATCTGGCCAACTATGCCCGGGAATTCGGTTTTGGGCAACCTACCGGTCTAAAGGATATTTTCGGCGAAAAAGGCGGTATTGTTGCCAGCCGTAAATATAAGGAGCAGTCTTTCAACGAGCCCTGGTACCCCGCGGAAACTATGGATGCCTCCATCGGTCAGAGCTTTCATAGCATTACCCTCCTGCAACTGGCCAACTATGTCTCCATGATCGCCAATGGAGGAATTCACTATCGTCCCTACCTGGTCGACAGGGTTGTGGACAGCGATGGTAATGTGCTGATGGTAGCAGAGCCGGAAGTTCTGCACAAAATGGAAGTAATGGATTTAAACTGGGAAATCATCCGTGAAGGTATGAAGCAGGTAACTATGCCGGGAGGAACTGCTTCCCGCCTGGCCAATCTCCCGGTAAAAGCCGCGGGTAAAACCGGATCCGCGCAGGTTGCGGGACGGGGGAGCGACATCCCTTCCCATGGGTTTTTTGTGGGATATGCGCCCGCGGATAATCCTGAAATAGCGCTTGTTGTTTTTATAAAATACGGTGGTACCGGGGGGGCAAGCGCCGTGCCGGTAGCGGAAAAAATACTGGAAAGTTATTTTGCGGATGAGACTGCTCAGGAATCGGAAGAAAGCAGTTTAGCAATTGAAAAAGACCTGGAATAGGAGGAGGTTTATCTTCTATTCGGACAGCGGTCTATGGTGTAAGAAGAGTTTTTTTCGGAAGTTCCGAAAGGAAGGAAACGAATGTTTGATCGCCGCCTCTTAAAAAATTTTGACTATCAGCTGCTCATAATTGTCCTGGTAATTTGTTCCTACGGCCTACTGGTAATCAGCAGCGCTACCCGGGGGGATGGCGCCGAATCGTTTGTTTATCTGCAGAAGCAGGCTATTTCTATCGGCATCGGGCTCTTTGCCATTCTCGTTATTATCAGCATTGATTATCTGGACTTTTACCGCCTGTCCTGGTATTTATACGCCTTTAATTTTGTCTGTCTGGGCCTGGTTCTTTTTATTGGGAGAGAAGGCGGGGGGTCATACCGCTGGATTGACTTAAAAGTAATTGATTTTCAGCCTTCGGAAATGGCTAAAATTATTATTATTATTACTCTGGCCCGTTTGCTTGTGGAGCAAAAGGAAAGGTTGGCCAACCCCGTTCAGCTTATTCCCCTGTTCTTGCATGTCCTTATCCCGATGATTCTTATTTTCTTGCAGCCAGACCTGGGAACAGCCCTGGTGTTCGCGGCGATCTTTCTGGGTATGCTCTATATGGCGGGGGTCCCGGTAAAGAATCTCCTTATTGTCATCTGTTCCGGAATAGCAGCTTTCCCCTTGCTATGGTTTAGGCTAATGGATTACCAGAAAATGCGCCTGATTGTTTTTTTTAATCCTGATATTGACCCTCTCGACCAAGGTTATCAGTTGACCCAATCCATGATTGCCATTGGTTCCGGCGGTCTGACAGGAAAAGGGCTTTTTGCCGGGACGCAGGCAAGGCTGCAATTTCTCCCCGAGCATCATACTGATTTTATTTTTTCCGTTCTGGGTGAAGAATTGGGCTTTCTTGGCGGGGTTTTTTTATTGTTCCTTTATCTTCTGTTAATTTACCGCATCCTGAAGATTGCCTCTTTTTCCAAAGACAGTTTTGGATCCTTGATTTGTGCCGGTGTAGCCACAATGCTTACTTTTCAAATATTGGTGAACGTAGGTATGACCCTTAGTATCATGCCGGTAACAGGGCTTCCCTTGCCCTATATGAGTTATGGGGGCAATTCCATACTGATGAATATGATTTCTATCGGGTTTGTGCTCAATGTAGGGATGAGGCGGCACAAAATTCAGTTTTAGCATAAACGCGTTTCCCGGAGAATATATTGTACAGGCAGCACTACTCCGGGAGGGTCTAATGTGTTAGAAAAATTTCGGCAGAAATCGTTTCCCCGTTTTCATCTAAGGGCGCGTTTAGATGAATATGATAACTTACGGGAGAAGAGATACTGGGGTGAAGGCGGAGAATTTGAAGGCAGGGGGAACCGATCTTTTTTTGACCTCTTTCCCTTTTCGGTTTTGAAAGAAATGCACAGTTTCCTTCTTTTTAAAGTTACCTTTGTGGTTTCCATCATCCTCATTGTCTTTCTTCTCTCACTGCTTAATTTTTCTTTTGCCCGGGCACTAATTAAAAATATAAACTATTTAACTACCTGGAAGACGGATTTTATTGCCATCGGCAGGAAGGCTGCCCCTGTGATAAGCGACCTATGGGAGGGAAACCCGGAAAGGGGGCTTGCAGTGCTGGCCCCTTTGGTTGGCGAAAGGAAAGAAGAAGGCAGCGTCCTGCGGTTTGCCATGCCTTTGGAAGGACGAGTTGTGAAAAACTTTGGCTATGGTTATAATCCCAAACTGCAGATGGATGATATGACTTATGGAATAGTTTTCAGCGCTTCAGGGGAAAGGGATATTACCGCTTCCGCGGCGGGAAAGGTAAGCAAGATCAAGAATGATCCCTACTACGGCTTACTTTTAGTGTTGCAGCATTCAGGGGGCATGGAAACATGCTATGGCTACTTAAAGGAAACCTATGTAAAAGAGGGCGAAGAAGTCAGGCAAGGTGCCAGAATTGCCCGGACAGGACCGGATATGGGGGTGCAGAATTCTTTTTTATATTTTGAAGCCCGGGATAAGGGGAAACCCTTTGACCCGTTGCCCTATTTGACGGAACAATCTGGGCCTTAAGCAAAGCTGCAATTCAGATTATGGCAAGATATTAAAGGCAAACAGGAGGTTTTTTTTTGAGCTGGTGCCTGGCGAAAATTAAGGGGCAGAAAATTTTGCTCCACCCCTTTTTTTTACTCTTTCTATTCCTCTGGCTGCTGGCAGGATTGCCGCTGCAAACCCTTTTCCTTTTTATTTTTGTTTTATTGCATGAACTGGTGCATTCTTTGGCAGGATGGTTTTGCGGTATTAAGTTCGATAAGATCGAGCTTTTTCCCTTTGGGGGAGCGGCGCATCCGGCCAAACCTTTGGAATTCGAACCCCTGAAAGAAATTTTTGTTGCGGTAGCCGGGCCGCTTTTTAATCTTTCCGTGTTTTTGTTGCTGTATAACTATCAAGAGCTTTTCTCTCTTTTTTCCCCTCTAGCCCGCAGCTCATATTATCCGTTTATGCTCAGGGCCAATCTTTTTCTCTTTTTTTTCAATTTGCTTCCAGGGCTGCCCCTTGACGGGGGCAGAATTCTCCGGGCCTTGCTCAGTTCCAGAATGGGCTTTTACCGGGCAACGGAGGCTTGCGCGGGTTATGGCAAGATCCTGGGAGGAGGGTTTTTTATTGCCGGCTTGCTGTTATCATACTATGACTTTTTAATTCTCTCGGTTTCTTTAATAGGTCTTTTCCTTTATTATGCAGCAGGGCGTGAACAGCAATCATCCATTTATCTCTTTTTGCGCTACCTGGTGAGAAAAGAAAGAATGCTGCAAAAAACAGGAATTCTGAAAGGAGAACAGCTAGTGGCGCTGGAAAGCACGGCAATTATTGATGTTTTAAAAAGGTTCAAACCGTCAAAATACCACCAGATAATCGTTCTGAGCCGAACCTGCCGCGTCATCGACGAGCTGTCGGAAAGCCAGCTTCTCTCCGCGGCTTTGCTGAAGGGCATCCATCTGCCCCTGCGCCATCTCTGCCGCGACAGGACCAGGCAAACAAAACGACCACCGGGTGCTTAATATATCCGGTTCATTGAATATTTTGTTGTATCTACGCGCCCCTACTAAGCAAAATCCCTGTTTAATTTCCTGTGCTTAAAAGTTTTGGTGCGGTTGGCATAATCCTCGACAATATGGCCGTTTCCTATTAGTTTGTATTTATAGATCACCAATCCGTCAAGGCCTACCGGCCCCCTGGAGTGAATCTTGCCGGTGCTTATCCCAACTTCCGCGCCGAATCCATAGCGGAAGCCGTCACTAAAGCGCGTCGAACAGTTCCAAAAAACATTCCCCGAGTCCACATAATCCATAAAACGGAGAGCCCTTTCTCTGTCCCCGGTTATGATGCTGTCCGTGTGTCCTGATCCATAGGTATTAATATGCTCAATAGCTTCCTCCAGCGTGGATACGATTTTAATGGACAGTTTGTAATCGAGGTATTCTGTTTTCCAGTCCTCAGGGGTTGCAGGGGCGACGGGAATTATAGACTGAGTCCGGGGGCATCCGACTATTTCCACCTTCTTGCTGTCCAGCAAATTTTTTAATGCGGGTAAAAAAGCAGGCGCGATACTTTCATGCACCAGAAGGGTCTCTGCAGCATTGCATACGGCCACGTACTGGGTTTTTGAGTCAACTACGATTTTTGCAGCCATATTCAGATCCGCCTTCTCATCCACGTAACAGTGGCAGATCCCGTCTGCATGGCCCAAAACAGGAATTCGCGAATTGTCCATGATATAACGCACAAACTCATTTGAACCCCTGGGAATGATAAGGTCAATATAGCCGTCCATTTTAAGCATATCATTGACATCGGATCTTGTTTCCAGAAGTGCCGCCCAGTACTCCGGAATGCCGGCCTTCATTGTTGCCTCTAAGATAACCTCGGCCAGGATGCGGTTGGTTTCCATGGCTTCCGATCCGCCTTTTAGAAGAACACCGTTTCCGCTTTTAAGGCAAAGGGTTGCTATTTGTACAAGTGCATCCGGTCTCGATTCAAAAATGACCCCAATGACCCCAATGGGGCTGGTTACCTTGTACAGCTCCAACCCCTCGTCCAGCTCGGTAGAGAGCAAGGTTTTTCCCACGGGATCTTCAAGCTTAATCAGATCGTGGATGCCGTCCACCACATCCGCGATTTTCTCTTCATCAAAATTTAACCTTTTCAATAACGGCGCAGATAAATTTTCTTTCTCGCTCCTGTCCAGATCCAGACGGTTAGCTTTTATTATTTCGTTTTTTCTTTCAGTTAAAGAAGCGGCAATAAACTCAAGGGCTTTATTTTTAACTTCTGTCGTTGCCGCGGCCAGCCTGATTGAGGAATCCTTAACCCGGCGGGCAAGTTCATCCATGTTCATGGCAATCCCTCCTTGTACAATTATCTTATAACTTTACAAAAAAGAAATCAATGTAAAATGTATGATCCAAATGGTATGATATAATAGTCAAAGGATGGTAAGGCAGCAAAAAATTTTAAAGGAATTATTTTCCTTTGCCCCGGTCTAGAATAAAGGATAAACAAAACTTTATTATTATGGAGCAGTGAACATTTATGAGAAAATTTGATTACCGGGCTCTCTTGGATAAAGTGCAGAAACCGGCCCGCTACCTGGGAAAAGAGATCAATGCCGTGCATAAAGATCCGGATGATGTTCAGCTGCACATTGCCTTGGCCTTTCCCGATCTTTACGAAGTTGGAATGTCTCACCTGGGATTGAAAATCCTTTATGCCCTTAGCAACAATATCCCCGGTGTTTACGCTGAAAGGGTTTTTGCCCCGGCCCGGGACATGGAGGAACTTTTGCGTGCCGGGGGACTGCCCCTTTTTAGTTTGGAGACCTGGACTCCCCTGCATGCTTTTGACCTGGTCGGCTTTACAATACAGTATGAATTGTGTTATACTGCCATTTTAAACATGCTGGAGCTGGGCGGGATTCCCTTGAGAAGCAAGGAGAGAAAAGACGGGAACCCGTTTATCGTTGGAGGAGGGCCTGGCGCATTTAATCCGGAACCTTTGGCTCCGTTTTTTGATTTTTTTGTCATCGGTGACGGCGAAGAGGTCCTGCCCGAACTCCTTAAGGAATACCAACGGTGGAAAAAAAGCGGGGATCAGCAGAGGATATCTTTCCTGCGCCGGATTGCGTCCATTCCCGGTATTTATGTGCCCTCCTTTTATGAACCCTTGGAAAAGGATGGAAAATTTGCCGGTATTAAACCGCTGCTAAGTGGTATACCCTCCAAAATTACTAAAAGAACGGTAGACCTTGAGCATAGCTTTTATCCGGAAGCTTTTCCTGTTCCTTATATGAAAGTGGTTCACGACCGGGCCATGTTGGAACTTTTCCGGGGTTGCACGCAGGGGTGCCGTTTTTGCCAGGCCGGAATCATCTATCGGCCGGTAAGGAACCGCTCGATCCCCAGGTTGAGGCAGCTGGCGGGAAATATTATTGCCAGGACGGGATTTGAGGAGCTTTCTTTGACTTCGCTCAGCAGCGGAGATTATCCTGGAATTGAAGAACTTGTGGACGAGTTGAAGGAAGAGCTTGAGGGTAAAGATGTGCAGCTTTCCTTTCCTTCTCTGCGGGCAGAGTCTTCTGCCCTGAAGCTGGCAGACCGGGTACAAAGAAATCGGAGCGGCGGGGTTACTTTTGCTCCGGAAGCCGGGACACAGCGCCTGCGAAATGTTATTAACAAAAGGATTTCCCGGGAGGAAATATTAGGTGCTGCGGCTGAAGCCATCTCTTCCGGGAGAAACCATGTTAAGCTTTATTTTATGATCGGTCTTCCCACGGAAAAAGACGAGGACATCCTGGGGATTGTCAAACTTGTACAAGATATTTTGGCGATTTATGAAAAGAGAGACAAGAAGAACAGAGGCCCTTTTCGCATCACCGTCAGCGCAGCAACTTTTGTTCCTAAAGCGCATACACCTTTCCAATGGGAGCCGCAGATCCCCCTTAAGGAGATTAGACGCCGTCAGGCATTGCTAAAGCGGGAATTCCGCCCTCTGCGAAAGGTGGATTTTACCTGGCACGAAGCAGAAATGAGCTTTCTTGAAGCTGTTTTTGCCCGGGGAGACCGTAAACTGGCCCCTGTCCTGGAAAAGGCCTACCGAATGGGCAGCCGGCTGGATGCCTGGAGCGATAAGTTTTCTTTTTCCCTGTGGAAAAGGGCCTTTGAAGCGGAAGGACTTGACCCGGAGTATTACACAGAGTTCCAACCCGGTTATGACGACCCCCTTCCCTGGGATCATATCGATACCAAAGTAAGCAAAGAGTATCTAATAAAAGAGCACAGACGTGCCATCAGGGGCGAAACAACCGGCGATTGCCGGGTGGAAGGCTGCAGGGGCTGCGGAATAAAAAACTGCCCCGGAATGGGGGTGGATGGCAATTTATCGCTATAGGCTTTGTTTTTCCAAGGAAAAAGAGATGAAGTATATTTCTCATTTGGATCTCCAGCGCGTTTTTACACGGGCTTTACGCCGCGGAGCAATCCCGGTAGCATTTAGCCAGGGTTTTAACCCGCAGCCGCGCTTGGTATTCGCAGCTCCCCTGGCAGTGGGGCTCGAAGGAAAAAATGAGTACCTTGATTTGTATTTAACCAGTTGCTGGGAAAAGGAGGTGCTAAAACAGGTTTTACAGGAGCAGCTCCCCGGGGGGCTTGCTATTAAAACAATTACCTTCGTTGATTTGTCTGCTGAGCCATTATCCGCGCTCGTAGAAGCCGCGCTTTATGTAGCTCTCTTCCCAAGTTTTTCTGAACAGTACGTCTTAACCGTCGCTGATATCCTCCAAGCAAAAGAGATCGTGGCTGTAAGAACAGGTAAAAAGGAGAGAAAAGTGGATATCCGGCCCTTTATTTACAGCCTGAAAATAAAAAATGATTCAGGCGGGGCTCAACTTTTTATGCTGCTTGCCGCGGGGAGCAAGGGAGGGGCCAGGCCGGAAGAGGTTTTATCACTTTTCCCCGGGGGAAAAGAAACGGCAAAAGTATTCCGGGAGAACATTTTTTTGCGAAACGGAGAAACGCTATTAACTCCTGCAGGAGAAACCTATGAAGAGTACCTGCAAAAAGTGCAGCTGTCTTTGCCGGCTTAAGCTGCTTTCTTTTTATATTTTTGATTCTTAGATATCCAGAGGTTTAATATGGAACAAAAAATTATTGTCAATTATGATCATAGGGAAACCAGAGTTGCCCTGCTGGAAGACGGACGCCTTGCTGAGATTTATATTGAGCGCCCCTTGCAGCAAAGGATGGTTGGAAATGTCTATAAAGGTTTGGTAGAAAATGTTATTCCCGGGATGCAGGCAGCATTTGTTAACATCGGTGAAGAAAGAAATGCTTTTTTATATGTTGATGATATCCCGCAGCTACGGGGTGAGGGCTCTCCGAGTGAAAGGATGCCCATTCAACGCCTTCTTCACGTTGGTAAAGAAATAATGGTCCAGGTGATGAAAGAACCTTTTGGCAGCAAGGGGGCTCGCTTGACGGGTAATATCTCTCTTCCCGGTCGCTACCTCGTCTTGATGCCCGGCTTAAATTATGTGGGGGTTTCCAAGCGTATAAGCTCACAGGAGGAAAGGGAGCGGTTGAAAAAAGAAACGGAAAGGATAAAGCCCGAAGGAGTGGGTGTAATTGTTCGGACTGCCGCTGAGGGAATCGACGGGGAGAGTTTAATGAATGATTTGCAGTTTCTCCTTCAGCTCTGGGAAACAACAAAAGAGCTGTATTGCCGTGAAAAGTCGCCTGCTCTGCTTCACCGGGATGCCGCCTTAATTTACCGTATTATCCGGGATCTTTTTAATGACCGCATTAGCCAGTTCATTATCGATAACGAACAAGAATATGTAAAAGTCCTGGAGATCCTGGAAATGCTTTCGCCGCAACTTAAAAATAGAGTCTTTTATTACCGCAATAAAGAACCAATTTTTGAGCGTTTCTGTATTGAAGAGGAAATAGACCGCTCTTTGAGCCGGGTGGTCTGGCTGCGCTGCGGAGGATATCTGGTTTTTGACGAAACGGAAGCGTTAACGGTAATTGATGTTAACACGGGAAAGCACACTGGGAAGGTAAACCTGGAGGAAACGATATTTAAAACAAATATGGAGGCAGCCGTGGAGATTGCTAGGCAGATACGCCTCCGGGATATCGGAGGAATTATTATCGTAGATTTGATTGATATGAACTCCCCGAACCATCGCCAAAAGGTACTGGAATGCCTCAGGGAAGAGATGAGCCGAGATCGCACTAAAAGCCAGGTTTTAGGTATTACCAATCTCGGCCTTGTAGAAATTTCCAGGAAAAAAGTCAGACAGGGCCTTTCCGCCAATATGCAGCAACCCTGTTCTTACTGCTACGGCAAGGGCAAGGTTCTTTCTCCGGAGGCGGTTTGCAGCAAAGTGGAGAGGGAATTGAAAAAAATACTTAAAGACAGTAAAGTCGAAGCTGTTTTAGTGGAAATGAACAGCGAAGTCGCGGCGCTGATGATCGGGAGCGGCGGGCTATATTTAAAAAAACTGGAGGCAGAAACGGGCAAAAATATTTTTGTTCGGGGATCAGATAATCTCCATATTGAAAAGTATAAAATATTAATGACCGGCAAATTAGGCGAGGTTGAGAGGCACGCTCTGCCTGTGGAAGAAGGGGGTATTTACCGGGTGCGGGTAGAAGAGCAGCATTCATCCCATCCCGAGCGGGGGATAGCCAGGCTGCACGGTTATATCCTTGATATTGAGGGGGCAGGGGAACTGATCGGTGAAGAGGTTTTGGTAGTCATTAAGGAGACGAACAGGACATCTGCCAAAGCTGTTCTCTGGGAAAAGCAAGGATAACAGGTTGAGGAGGAATATCTTTGCAGATCTGCGGTTTTCAAAAGACCAGCCTTGTGGACTTTCCCGGGGAAGTCTGTTCCACGGTTTTTGTGGGCCGGTGCAATTTGCGGTGCCGGTTTTGTTTCAACCGGGATCTGGTTTTACACCCTGAAACCCTGCCCTTATATACAGAGAAAGAAATTTTTGACTTTTTAAAAAAACGTATGCATGTTCAGGGAGCCCTTTGTATCACCGGCGGGGAACCGGCTTTACAGGAGGATCTTATCGCTTTTATCGCCGGGGCCAAAGAAATAGGCGTAAAAGTTAAGCTCGATACCAACGGCACCTTTCCCGAAGTTCTGGAACAGCTTCTAAAAGAGGGAACCTTGGATTATGTAGCTGTGGATATAAAAGCTCCCCCGGAAAAATATAATCTCATTGCCGGAAGAAAAGTTGATTATGGGAAAGTTGAGCAGACAATACTATTACTAAAGAATTCAAATGTAAGATATGAATTTCGAACAACAGCAGTTCCCGGGCTTTTGGAAAAACAAGATCTGGTGAGGATAGCCAAAATTTTGGAAGGCTCCCCCCTTTATGTATTACAACAGTTCAAAAGGAACGCCGCTGTTTTAGATGAAAACTTGCCGGTGAAGGAGTTACAGTTATATACGAGGGAGGAGATGGAAGAAGTCGCCTCCTTGTGCCGTGCTTATGTTGAGGCAGTTTTACTGAGAAGTTTTTAATAATTTACCCCGGAAGGGGAAGGTTTTCCGCTTCCGGGGTACTTTTTTTTTAGGTCAGCTCGCGGAGAAAAGATTCGAGGCGGTCAAGCCCCGCAGCAATAATTTCCTCGGAAGTGGCATAAGAGAAGCGGGCATATTCCGGCGCTCCGAAGCCTTTTCCCGGTACAATGGCCACCCGATAATGTTCAAGGAGCAGGGCTGCAAAATTGTCGCCATCACCGATAAGCGTTCCCCTGAACTTTTTGGCAAACGTTTTTCCCACATGGATAAAAAGATAAAAGGCTCCTTCCGGTTCAACAGCAGAAATAAAAGGAAAACTTTTCAGCCTGTTTAGCATGTAATCCCTGCGCCGGGCAAAAGTGCGGCGCATTTCTTCCACACAATCCTGAGGGCCGTTTAAGGCTGCCAGAGCTGCTTTTTGGGCAATAGAATTGGGGTTCGAGGCAGCATGGCTCTGGAGATTGGCCATGGCATTTGCTAGGGGCAAAGACGAGGCGGTATAGCCGATTCGCCAGCCGGTCATGGCGTAGGACTTGGAAACGCCGTTAACAATGATAGTCTGCTCCTGAACCTCCTTGCTTAGGGAAGCAATGGAAACATGCTCATTTTCCCCGTAAATCAACTTTTCATAAATTTCATCGGAAACGATATAAAATTGGTGTTTTAATGCCAGATGCGCGATTCCCTCCAGTTCATTCCTGGTATAAACACAGCCTGTGGGATTGTTAGGGCTGTTTAAGACAAAAGCTTTGGTCCGGGGAGTGATGGCTTTTTCCAGTTCATCTGTGCGCGCTTTATAGCAATTGTCCTTCTTTGTTTCCAGGATGACGGGGACTCCGTCATTCAATTTTACCAGTTCCGGATAGCTGACCCAGTACGGGGCGGGGATGATGACCTCGTCTCCCTTATTTAAAATGGCGGCAAAAACATTGTCAAGGGAGTGTTTGGCTCCATTGCTGACGACGATTTGTCCCGGCTGAAATTCCAACCCGTTATCTTTCCTTAGTTTTTCGCAAATGGCCTTTTTAAGCTCCGGTATTCCGCTGGCCGGCGTGTATCTGGTAAAACCCTCATCAATGGCATTTTTGGCGGCCTCCCGAATATGTAAAGGAGTATCAAAATCCGGCTCGCCGGCGCCGAAGCCAATGACATCTTCCCCCGCACTTTTTAATTCTTTAGCCCTGGCATCAATAGTCAAAGTGGGAGAAGGTGAAATCGCTGAAACTTTTTGTGAAAGTGTCGGCATAATCTTCACTCCTTCCGGCTTTTCAGGCTTTGTGTTTGTTGCAGAAGTCCTCCATAAATTGGGCAAGGGTTTCGCAGCCTTCCAGGGGCATGGCATTGTAGATGGAGGCTCGTATACCGCCAACGGAACGGTGTCCTTTTAATCCCATTAGCCCTTCTTTGGCGGCTTCTTCCAGAAACAGTTTTTCCATTTTTTCATCAGGAAGGCGAAAAGTGATATTCATCGTTGAACGGCATTCTTTTTGTGCGTGTCCCCTGTAGAAATTTTCGCTCCGGTCAATTGCTTCGTATATAAGCAAAGCTTTTTTTTCATTAAGGATTTCAATGGCTTTGAGCCCGCCCTGGTCTTTGAGCCATTCCATAACCAGCTGAAGAATATAGATGGGAAAGCATGGCGGAGTGTTGTAAAGGGAGCCGGATTCAGCATGGACTTTGTAGCTGAATATGTTGGGAATATTTTCGGGAACTCTTTCCAGCATACTTTTGCGAATGACCACCGCAGTAACCCCGGCAGGGCCGAGGTTTTTCTGTGCGCCTGCGTAAAACAAAGAAAACTTGGTTAAATCTATTTCCCGGGAAAGAATATCGCTGGACATATCCGCCACCAGTGGAACATCTCCGCAGTCAGGGATATATTTCCACTGTGTCCCGTAAATAGTATTATTTGTCGTCAGATGCACGTACGCAGGGTCCGGACTAAAGGACAGATCTTTTTGACGGGGTATGGAGCGGTACCCGGTGTCTTTTGTACTGGCAGCAATGTGAGTTTTGCCGATACGGGATGCTTCTTTTTGAGCTTTTTCCGCAAAAATCCCTGTTTCAATGTAGTCTGCCGTTTTCCCGTCGGGAAGGAAGTTGTAGGGCACCATCATGAACTGAAGGCTGGCGCCTCCCTGCAGGAAAAGTACCCGGTAGTCCCGGTTGTTCAGTCCGGCAAGTTCCAAAAAGGAAGCTTCTGCGGAGGTAATAATCTCTTCAAAGTCGCTGGAACGGTGGCTGATTTCCATGACGGACATGCCTGTCCCCCTGTAATCCAAAAGTTCCTCACGGGCTTTTTCCAGCACCGGCAGGGGAAGGGTGGCTGGGCCCGGGTTAAAATTATAAACTCTATGTATCAATAATAAAACCTCCTCACGGTTCAAATTGTCTCCTTTCCTGGTGGATAAACAGGTAAGTGGCATCAACTTATTATACCTGATACCGGGACAAATAAAAATAGCAAATACGCCAGACCTGTCATTTTTTTGTTCGTCATTTTTTGGCTAACTTCGCGGCAAGGGGCAGTACATATAAAGGAAAAAGTAGAAAATAAAGGTAAACTTGACTTTATAGTGCCGCTTTGGTACAATTCACATAAATAATAAGAAGTAAGCGGAATAACCTTTTCGGGAAGGGGGGTAGACACCCCGTTGTTTGTTAACTTTTTTTATGAGCTGAAAAGATCCGGAGTTCCAGTCTCCCTGACTGAGTGGATGACTTTAATGGAGGCTCTCAGCAAGGGCCTGGCTTATTCCAGCCTGAACAGTTTTTACTATCTGGCCAGGGCTGTGCTGGTTAAGAGCGAAGCATACTTTGATAGCTACGACCAAGCCTTTTATAACTACTTTAAGGATATAGAAACGCCCGATGAGGTGGTTGAAAAGGCTTTAAAATGGATGGAAAAAGATAAAAAAGTGATCCAGCTAATGAGCGAAGATAACGAAGATGAAGAGGATCCCTTACAGGATCGGAAGATTAGAAAATTGAAAAAAGAAGCGGTAAAATACAAAGTGGATGATAAAGGGGAGAAGAGAGACCTTGCTTCGCCTGCCGGCACAAAAGGCGGTGAAGGCGGAGGAGCGCGGGTCGGGCAGGGAGGTTATACCCCTACTGGCGGTATACGCATTGGCGGTAATCCTTCCGGTGGTTCAGCTGTGAAAGTGGCGGGTGATAGGCTTTACCGGGGTTATCGCAGCGATGTAATCATTGGTGTAAGGAGATTTGAGGCTGCGTTGCGCGTTCTTCGTCAGCTTTCCAATCGCAATGACGCCCCAAAAGACGAATTCGATTTAGACGGCACCATCGAGGCAACGAGCAAGAACGCCGGCCGTCTGGAAATTGTCTGGGATCGCCCGCGCAAGAACAAGCTGAAAGTGCTCCTTGTGATGGACTCGGGGGGCTCGATGGACAGTTATATCAACCTTTGCAGCCAGCTGTTTACCGCGGTAAAGCGCTCGACTCATTTTAAAGAGCTTCATTTTTATTATTTCCATAATTGTATTTATGAAAATATTTATATAAAACCCGCTTGCATTCCCAGCAATGCCATAAAAACAACTGAATTCTTACAAAAGCACGATCCGGATTGCCTCTTGATTATTGTAGGCGATGCCAGCATGGCTCCGGCTGAACTTACCATGGTTGGCGGTTCGATTGATTGGGATGTAAATGATAATGAACCGGGGTTGGTCTGGTTGGAGCGCGTCATCAGCCATTTTAAGCATGCAGTCTGGCTCAACCCAATACCCGCCACGGCATGGGATGAGACCAAAAATTACCGTGCGAAGAGCATCAGTATGATCCGCACTATTATCCCCATGTATGAACTGAGCCTCGAAGGGCTTCATAGCGCCATAAAAAAGCTGAAAGTGCGCGCCTGAACCCCGCTCTATTAATAAATTTTATCATACCCCCGCCATTTTCTCAGTTAATTGTTTTAAACCGGAAATTACCTCATTAATCCTTTGTACTGCTCTAGTGATCTCTTCCTGTGTTGTTCGCGCAGAAAAGCTAAAGCGGACAGCCCCTTCCATTTCCGCCCTGCCGAGCTTCATTGCCTGCAGGACATGGCTTTCCCCTTTGCTGTTGGAGTGGCAGGCTGAGCCTGTAGAGGCATAAATCCCCTGTTCCTCCAGGGCGTGGACAATAATTTCCCCTTTTAGCCCCGGGAAGGAAATGTTGACAATATGCGGCGCGCTTTCCTTTTCATCAACTCCGGGTCCGTTGATCCTGATCCACGGGTGCCGGGTTTGCAGGTCCGAAATGAATTGCTTTTTCATCTGGCGAAGTTGAGCTGCTTTTTTATTAATTTCCACAAAACTGTAACGGGCAGCCAGCGCCATACCTGCGATTCCGGGCGTGTTTTCCGTTCCTGCCCGCAGCCCCCTCTCGTGCCCTCCACCCAGCAGAAGAGGTTCGATCATTATCCCGCTTTTTAAGTAAAGGGCACCGGTTCCCTTTGGTCCGTGCAGCTTGTGAGCGCTGATACTGAGGGCGTCAATCCCCTGAAGGCCCGGAGGAAGGGTTACTTTGCCAAATGATTGCACTGCGTCCACATGAAATATGATTTCAGGTTTTTCCCTTTTCAGGATCCCGGAGATTTCTTGAATGGGTTGTATGGAGCCCACTTCATTATTGACATGCATGATGCTCACGAAGATGGTTTCCGGTTTTAAGGCCTTCAGGAGGTCTTGCGGAGCGATAACCCCCCTGGAATCCGGCGTCAGGTATGTGACTTCGAACCCTTCTTTTTCCAACAATTGAAAAGGTTGCAGGACGGAGGGATGCTCAATTGCTGTTGTAATCAGGTGTTTACCTCTCCTGAGGTAACGCCGGGCGATTCCCAGGATAGCAAGGTTGTTTGACTCCGTTCCCCCGGAGGTAAAGATGATTTCGCTGTCCCGGACGCCCAGAAAGTCGGCCAGTACTTTCCGGGAGGTGGTGAGTACCCTTTCACCTTCCCTGCCCTTGCGGTGAAGGGAGGACGGGTTGCCGTAGATCTGCAAGGCTACTCTGGCCATTTCTTCCATGACGCGAGGGTCTATGGGAGTGGTCGCACTATTGTCCAGATAAATCTCTTCATTCATTTTTCTTGCCTCCAGTGTAGTAGTCTTGCATGTCAAACCTTTAGGGGTTAACTGTTCTTGTTTCTATCTTCTCCAGGCATGAAGCCAGTAATTCATCCAGGGGGATTTTCTTTTCTGCTTTTTCCAGCTCTTCCGGTTTTGGCCTGGTCACCGGGTGTTTGGGCACGAAAAGGGTACAGCAATCTTCAAAAGGAAGGGTGGAGATGGAATAGGTATTAATTTGTCGGGAAATATTGACGATTTCTTCTTTGTCAAATCCAATGAGCGGCCTTAAAACCGGTATGGAAACAACTCTATCTATTCCCGTCAGATTCTCCAAAGTCTGGCTGGCTACCTGTCCCAGGCTCTCACCGGTGAAGAGGACTTCTATACCCCTTCGCGCGGCCAATTTTTCTGCAATGCGAAACATGGCCCTGCGCATAAGGGTGATGGTCATCGACTCCGGGCAGTGAAGGCGGATTTGCGTTTGAATTTCCGTAAAGTGTGCCAGGTGGAGCTTAATCTTTTCTCCGTAAGAAGCCAGAACCCGGCACAAATCGTTTACTTTATTAACGGCAGCTTCCCCTGTAAAGGGAGGGCTGTAAAAGTGAAGCGCTTCCAGAGTAACTCCTCTTTTTAATGCCATATAACCGGCAACAGGACTGTCGATTCCACCGGAAAGCAAAAGGAGCCCCCTTCCGGTAACACCGACGGGCAGCCCTCCCGGCCCGGGGTATCTTTCGCAAAAAAGATAAGCTACTCGCTCCCTGATCTCAATTTGAATAAGAATTTGCGGTTGATGGACATCGACTTTTACATCCAGACCGCTTTTCAAAATAAAAGCGCCGACTTGGCTGTTGACCTCGGGGGAGGGGTAAGGAAACCGTTTATTGACCCTGTTGGTCTCTATTTTAAAGCTGACTCCCGGAAAGTAGCTATTTCGGAGAAGAGCGAGGGCTTCTTGGCAGATTGCAGCCAGCTCCGGTTCTGCCGGGTAGGCCGGGCTGACGGAGACAATTCCAAAGACCCTGCGAAGCCTTTCCTGGGCGGAAAAGAGCCTTTCCCCGCCAATATGCAGGAAAAAACGTCCCCGCTGAAATATTAGCTTAAAGGGCTCCAAACCGCGGAGCGCTGTTTTTATGTTTTGCTCTAGTTTTTTTTCAAAAAAGGGCCTGTTTTTTCCTTTCAGAGCTATTTCGCCGTAACGAATCAACAGTATTGCGTCCATGGGGTTTTTTGCCCTCCTTCCTAAAAAAAAAGCCCCGCTTAAGACAGCTGATGGGGGCGGTTTTCAAGCTAAGCTTTCGTTCCAAAGGATTTCTCGCTTTTCCCGGTGGACTAAGCCTGAACGACTTCCTTTACCCCAGGGACTTCACTTTTGAGCAGGCGTTCAATCCCCTGTTTTAAAGTCATGGTGGACATGGGGCATCCGCCGCAGGCGCCGGTTAATTGCACCTTAACGGTGCCGTCCTCATCGACATCGAGAAGGATCACATCCCCTCCGTCAGCCTGCAATGAGGGGCGAATTTTTTCCAACGCTTTTTCGACCTGTTCTTTCATGGCTTTAAGCCTCCCGTTTTCTTTAAGTTTAACAAACTATATTTATTATATCATAATACTTTGTATTTTGTCATGCACTAACTTAGCGGTTTGTCAAGGTCACTTTGCCGCAGCAGCCCTCGCCAGAACGTCATTTTTTAGCGCGGACATTTTGGCCTCCGCCTCTTTTTGGGAGGAAGCATTAACGGAAAAGTAGTATTTAATTTTTGGCTCCGTTCCTGATGGGCGGATGGAAAACCAAGCGCCTCCTTCAAGGGCAAAGAAGAGGACATCCGAGCGCGGCAACAGGAGTTCTCCTTCCTTCCCCGTAAGCATGTTGAAGAACTTCCCCTGCCTGTAATCCCTACGCTCCTCTATTTTCAGCCCCCCGATCATCTCCATGGGGTTATCCCGGAAAGAGCGGAGTATTTCTGCAGCCTGGGCGATATTTTCCAGCTGAATGGACTCCAGCACTTCCAGATGGTAGCCATGTTTGCTGTAAAGCTCTTCCAGGACTTCGAGCACATTTTTCCCTTGTTTCTTATAATAGGCGGTCATTTCTACGAGCAGGGATGAAGAAATGACCGCATCCTTATCTCTCACAAAGGTTCCGGCCAGATAGCCGCAGCTTTCTTCGTATCCAAAAAGAAACCGGCGCTCCCCTGTGGAATCATATTCTTTCATTTTTTCTCCGATGTATTTAAATCCCGTCAGCGTTTCCACTGTTTCCACTCCATAGGAGGCAGCGATCTTTTTCCCAAGGTTCCCTGTAACAATGGTTTTAATCATCACCCCGTTGTCGGGAATGCCGCCTTTTTCTTGCAGCCGGCCGAGGAGATACTCCAACAACAGGGCTCCAACCTGATTGCCGTTTAAAAAGGCATATCCCTGACCGGGAGCTTTGACCGCGCAGCCCACCCGGTCGGCATCCGGGTCGGTTGCCAGGACGAGATCAGCATCTTTTGCTTCCGCAAGCCGCAGCGCCAGGTCAAATGATTTTCTTTCCTCCGGGTTGGGAGATTCCACGGTGGGGAACGCGGGGTCCAAAGCGGCCTGTTCCTCTACAATAAAAACGTTCCGGTAGCCAAGCTCCTTGAGCAGGCGGGGAATGAGAAACAAACCTGTTCCATGAAGAGGAGTATAAACCACTCTTATGTCTTTATCGCCCTGGTTCAAAGAAAGAGATTTAATCTTTTCGAGATATATGCTGTCAAAATTTTCTTCTATATATTTCCACAAACCCCTTTCTATTGCCTCATTTTTGGAGAGAAGGTTTATGCCCGTGAAATAATCCACTTCCTTAATTTTTGCGGACAGTTCTGCAGCCAAGTCTGTTGCCGCCTGGCCTCCGTCCTCACCGTAAACCTTAAAGCCATTGTACTGAGGAGGGTTGTGACTGGCGGTAATTATTACTCCCGCCTGGCAGCCCAATTCCCTGACAGCAAAGGAAAGCTGGGGGGTGGGGCGCATTTCCCTAAAAATAAGCGCTTTAATTCCGTTTCCTGCAACAACGCGCGCTGTCTCCTCGGCAAATTCACGGGAGTTAAAGCGGGAATCATAGGCAATAGCCACTTTTTTTTCTTTTATCTCTGGGTATTGTTGATTTATATAGTTGGCCAGCCCCTGCGTGGTTCTGCGGATGACATACTTGTTCATTTTGTTTGTCCCCGCGGCCATGATACCCCTAAGGCCGCCGGTACCAAATTCCAGCTCTGCAGCAAACCTTTCCATAATTTCATCCTTATTATCTTTTATCTGAAGGAGTTCTTTTTTGCTCTCCTCATCGAGCGCTTCGCTGTTAAGCCAGGTTTCAAAGGATATTTCCCACTGCTGTTTTTGCCTTTTGTTACTGCTGTCGTACATCGGCTTTTCCCTCCTGTAATGCTCTTTTAAGGGTAATATAATCTTTTATTTAAAAGTTATGTCCAAAAGAATTATTTTGTATGTTTTTCCTAAAATTCTACAGCTTGAGACCTTTCCCCTACCTTTACATACTATTTTATTCCACAATAGGACCGAATTACCTCCTCTTAATCCTGTTACGGTGCGGAGAGTTTCAATTGACTTGGTAAGGATTCAATTAGATAACCGCTATTTTCCCGAACTGCTCTTTTCCAACTTAATACCTCTTTGGCCAAGATATTCCTTCAGGGAATCTTCTGTAGGGAAATGTTTTTCAACCAATGCAAGATGTTCCTCCAGAAGACTTCTACCGTAGCCGGTCACCCTGGGCAGTGCTGACATCGGCACCCCGTAATATTTTAACAGCAGCACTCTTTCGAAGAGACGCAGATAGTTGTCCA
>Ga0209537_1000825_pt1 | contig 36908 bp, 30 predicted proteins | sample BioPla4DNA1_FD_187698 | JGI IMG/M metagenome (GOLD analysis project Ga0209537, IMG submission 187698) | Biogas fermentation microbial communities from Germany - Plant 4 DNA1 (SPAdes) (version 2) | ecosystem: Engineered > Bioreactor > Anaerobic > Digestate | place: Bielefeld, North...
TTCTTCCATAACTCTTTTTTGTAGAGTTTCCGCTGTATCGTTTTTCTCAACATTTACAGCCTTTTGTAAGATAATAGGTCCCGTATCGGTACCTTCATCCACAAAGTGAACCGTTGCCCCGGTTACCTTAACCCCCCGAGCCAATGCAGCTTCATGAACCTTAAGCCCATAATAGCCTTTACCGCTGAAGGAAGGGATCAGGGACGGATGGACATTTATAATTTTATTTTGATAATGTTTAACGATTTTTTCGGGAAGTATCAGCAAAAATCCTGCAAGGACTATCAAATCCACCTCATAGCCCGTAAGCAGATTATAAAAAGCCTCCTCAAAAGATTGCTGATTATCAAAATCTTTTTTACTTATTATGGCTTGTGGAATATTATGAGCCTCGGCTCTTTTTAGGGCATAAGCTTCCCTATTGTTACTGATTACTACACTTATAGTGACTCCGGGAAGATTTCCTGCCTCTATCTGATCAATCAAAGCCTGTAGATTGGTTCCTCCCCCCGATACTAAGACGGCCAGCCTTAACATAATTTTACCCCCTCAGTACCTTGGCCAACTTCTCCTATAATATAAGCCTTCTCCCCAGCCTTATTTATTATATTGACAGCTAAATCTGCCTGAGCCGGATCCAGGGCCAAAATCATACCAATGCCCATATTGAAGGTATTATACATTACTTCATCGGAGATATCCCCGTCCTTCTTTAACATGTTAAAGATAGGGGGAATATCGTAACTGTCCTTTTTAACAAGTCCGGTCATACCTTGAGGAAGCATTCTAGGAATATTCTCAAAAAATCCTCCCCCGGTAATATGGCTACAACCTTTTATATATACATTGCCCTCCTTTAATTCCTGTAAGGCTTTCACATATATCTTTGTAGGTGTAAGTAAAACTTCACCAAGAGACATACCCAGGCTTTCGTAATAGGTTTCAAGAACATCAAGTCTCATAGAAAAAACATTACGAACTAAGGAATAGCCATTACTGTGAATACCTGAAGAAGCAATACCTACTAATACATCCCCGGCTTTTATATCTTTACCGGTAATCATATTCTTTTTATCTGCAATTCCCACGGCAAAGCCCGCCAGGTCGTATTCATCCTCAGGATAAAAACCCGGCATCTCCGCTGTTTCACCGCCAATTAAGGCAGCCCCTGCCTGCTGGCAGCCCTCGGCTACACCCTTAACTATACTGGCAATCCTTTCAGGTTCATTCTTGCCGCAAGCAATATAATCAAGGAAAAATAAAGGTTCTGCTCCGGAACAGGCAATGTCGTTGACACACATGGCAACACAATCTATACCGACAGTATCATGCTTATCAAGTAAAAATGCAATCTTAAGCTTTGTTCCTACCCCATCGGTTCCGGATACTAGGGTAGGCTCTTCCATATTCATAAATCTCTTTAAAGAAAATGCACCGGAAAATCCCCCTATATCAGATAAGACCTCCTTACGCATAGTTTTCTTAATATGCTCTTTCATAAGGTCCACTGCCTTATAACCAGCTTCTATATCGACTCCTGCCTGTTTATAATCCATAATAACCTCCTAATATTAATTCAAGGGCCACAATATCTACCTGCCAACATTCTAGCATACCTAAGAGAATCTTTCAGAAAAAAAATCTTATCCTTTTTATAAGCTTTCCTTATAAGTATGTCCTATTTATAAGTATTTTTCATCTTTTTCCTATAAACTTTCAAATTGCTTCCTTCCCTTGCCAGTTAATATTTTATATATAACAAGGTTAAGCAGCCACAAAATACATATAAAAACAAGAGCAGCTACCATATAATTACCTGTATAAATCCATAGAAAATATTGTAAAGCTAAGAGGCCTAATCCGGAAAACACAGAAATCATAGAGGCCGTGCTTTGTTTTACCACTACAGTTTCACTAGACCATTGCAGATTGGGAAAATTCAAATTTATCATTAATCCATACATAGATATAAATACAGAAAAGGAAACTGCAGTAAGAAGAATCAAAAGCCCTTTAATAAAAGGAATTTTTAAAGTAATAATTATAAGTATTGTAGCCGGTATCACGGGACTAAGAATAGTCAAATTAACTAATATCTTAGAAGCAAATACCGTAATTACAGATACCGGAATACTTTTTACTATCCATATGTTTTTACCTTCCATTGATATGGAAGCCATAGTAGTACAGGATGTAGCAATACAAAATGTTATAAAAATCGGTACAAAATCATGTAAATCCCCCATCATCTGCATTTCTGCTGCCAAATCATTAAGATTAACAAAGGGCAGGGCTATGGCTCCAATAAACATAATAGCAATACCAAATCCTGTATTCATCACATAGACCGGTGATGAAAAATAACGTTTTAATTCTTTCCGATATAGGGCTGTAAGAGGCTTGTTGCTCTTTAATTTACCTAATTTATAATTACCCTTATATCTTCCGGTCATAATTGTGGTATTGATTTTTACAAACACCTTACCTACCAGTAAGGAGAATAGAATAAATGCAATAACCGATATAGCAATAAATATAAGCAAGGACCAAAAATCTAGATTAATAACTGCCTCAAAATAAAGACCGGCCAAGGGGTAAATTGTATTAATCTGCTTAGATAAGTACTTACCTAGTTCTACCAATACTTGCTGAGAATCCGCCAGTATATAAGGGGAAATCATTATTCCGATTAAAAATATAAAGGTAAAAACCATATATATTATATTACTATACCTAAAACCCATTGAAATATAAGTAATTACTGTACCAAAAAATGTAGCAATAATTATGGGAATTAAAGGTATAAAAAATACCGTCAATACATTGAAAATATAAAATCCTACTGAAGGTCTAACCAGTATACCGTAGGCTACCATCATTGGTATTATTACAATTAATACAAATACCAAGTTAATAGAATATAAAAGAATAATCCTACTGGCAACAATCTTACCGGTACTTATGGGCAGAGACATTACCATGTCATAATCCTCAAAACCAAAGAGGGTGCCTTTAACCTTATAGATTGTTGTAAATAATACAGCCATACTGGTAAGAGCCATAAATAATGAAGGCATAATTTCAATACTGTTAAACTGCTTTAAGCTTAATCCCATAGAATATCCGTAAAAGAAAGAAACCATGCTCATAATCAAAGCAAAAAAGGTAAAACCTACATATAAGACCCTAGTTTTTTTCTTTCTCATTTCCCCTATGGCAAACATACTACCTAGCATGGCCCATAACTGAACACTTACCAAACGCCATACTTGCTTCATCTATACACCAAACCTTTCTTACAGCTAATTAGTCTCAATAAGATCCATAAAAACATTCTCCAAACTAGAATCCCCTATAACTTGTTGGGTAGGTCCAAAGGCAGCCAACTTTCCGCCTTTAATTATACCTATTTTATTGCAGAGCTTTTCAGCCACCTCCAGAACATGGGTGGAGAAGAATATGGCACTGCCTTCTTTACACAAGTCCACCATAATGTTTTTTAAGGTATGGGAGGCTTTAGGATCTAATCCCACAAAAGGTTCGTCTAAGATTAAAAGCTTTGGCTTATGTATAAGTGCAGATATAATAGCCAGCTTCTGTTTCATTCCATGGGAATAGGAGGCAATGGAATCTCCTAAATTAGCTGTTAATTCCAAGGCCTGTGCATATTTTTCTATAGCCTTCTCCCGGTCTGATGAGGCTACTTCATATATATCACCGATAAAGTTTAGATAAGCTATACCGGTTAAATGTTCATACAAATTAGGATTATCAGGAATATAAGCCGTTACTTTCTTACATTTTACCGGATCTTTTTTTATAGAAATCCCATCGATTAGAATATCCCCTTCATCAAAATCCAAAACCCCGGCCATAGCACGGATGGTAGTGGTCTTACCGGCTCCATTATGGCCGATAAAACCAAAAATATCCCCACTATTTATCTCTAAATTTAATCCGTCTACTGCTTTTTTACCGCCCTTATAAGTCTTAGAAAAGTCAACAATTCTTAGCATGTAGCCTCCTTTATTTCATGTCAAAAGCTTCATTTAGTAACTTAGTACCTTCTAGTACAAACCTAGAATCCTTTATAATAGGTATTGTAGAACCATCAGAAAGTACAGCAGAAATCTCCATAATTTCATCATAAGGAAGAGTTATATCCGTATGACAATTAAAATAAGCCTTAGAAGGATTAGTTTTTCTAAGTAAGGAATATTCATTATCCCTTGCTATAATTTCCTTTCCGTCAGGATTGTAAACTTTTAAATCCTCCCTCATAGAATAGCAGGTATCACCGACAGCAAAATGAGGACCGGTCTTTTCCGCTATCAAGATAGGAAGTTTGGGAGCAATATCATATTTTTTGCCCATCATATAAGCCGTAGTATTAGTTCCGATGGCAAATTCCCCAAGGGGCAGGGTCTCATGATTGTATAATAAGTTTTCCTTAATAAAACTTTTGTTTTTATCCAGGTCATCGTAATTTTTACAGGAATAATCCACAATCCGTCCATCTTCAAATACCAATTCCAAATCATAATATGCCAAATCATTAAGATAAACCAAGGGAACATGTAATATTCCATGGGTTCCGGAAAGCTGTGGAGATGTAAAAACTTCTCCCACCGGGATATTAACATCGGCTACACAATTTTCAAAATTAGTTTCTTTATCCCCATCCTTTAAAGGCTGAAGTTTTACCATCATATTTGTACGGTTTTTGCCTTTTCCTAAAATCCTAACATACTCACCCTTATCCAAGGTATCAATTATAGACTGCTGAATCTTAGTATAAGTATCATTATCTAAAGTATTTACCTTAATAGTATCGGCAAATATATCTTCAAAATCCTCGCCGATTTCAGGAATCGGATAAGATATAATGGTAAAGGATATTTCCTCTAACTTAAGATATTCCTTAGATAATAATTTCTCATCATTATAATACTGGGTCATAAGCTTTTGCTGAAGCTTATTAAACTTAATGGCTTCTGCCTTATCTTCCGGTGCAAATAACTCCTCACCAAAGACCTCTATAAGGGCAGGGCCTGCATAATTTTGTGTAATATGTTTTATCTTTTCTAAGGAAGCCTTCCTTGATTCTATCATCCTATTTTTTAGTCCCTTATCAAGAAAGATTCCTATATCAAAACGGTGGTCATATTCATACTGTTTATTAGGGGATGAAGCATGATATCCAATCTTTAAATGCTGCTTTTTATTAAGGGCCAGGTAAGCAGCCCTAAAAATTATAGGTTCTAGGCCTAATTGCATAAAATTCTTTACTGCCTGGCGCACTACCCTCTCAAATCCAATTTGATATCTGATATTTACATTATTTTTTATACTAAGATCAAGCCCCGCTACAAGAAAGCCCCGTTCAAAACCGGATGTAAAGGTATCAGCCATGGACTTAATCTGCTCTTCGGGCAGGCTATTTATAAATTCTGCTGTTTTTAATTCATTTTCTGAAATATAGTCTCCAAACCGATACAAATATCTAAGGTCACTTAAATCAGCTTCCATTATAATATCCTTTGCAAAAGAATAAGCCGGATCAGATGTTTCTTTTGTTCTGTAATCTATAATTACATCACAGTAATCATACATAAAATCATGGATTGCCCTTTTAATATCTTTAAAGGAAAATTCATCTTCCCACCTGATAAGTCCATATACTTGAATAAAAAGCTCTAGATATATAGTATGAAGATATAACTGCTTTTCAAAGGCAAATACAATTAAAGCCCTAAGCTCCGTATACAAAAAAGACAAAAGCTTACCATACCTTTTGCCAAGTTTTTTACATGCATAAGTGGGATTTGCATAACTTTCAAGATAATTATCTTCAATAATATCATTATAAAGAGAACGATTCACAGCCTGAAGCTCCTTAAGGGAAAGCTTAAGGTATGAACCGTCCCTAACCTTCTGTGCCACATCATCAAGTAAAATAAGAAATGCAGATACTTTTTGAAAATAATCCCTTAAGGGCATTCTAACTTCCTCTTCCCTCTCTATCTCACGGATTCGCTCCATAGCCAATTCATATCTTTCTAATACTGACTTCATTTCTTCTTTTGATAAATTCATAATATCCATATACATCTCCAATCTACTGTATTTTATTTATAATTATTATACATTATTTATACCACAATGCCTATTATATAAAGTATCATCAATACTATCATCATAATACCATTACTGATTAAGCCAATCATGGGAAATCTATAATATATATCCCTTTGCTTTATTGCCCTGTATGAAAAAACAAAGCCTGTGATAGATAAGGCAAATAATAAAAGGCCCACAACACCTATAATAATACCTGCCTGGCCTTTATTAATCCCTGAAATTATGCTTACTGCAATAAAACCGGCCACAACAGCTAATCCTATAACAGCAGACAAAATACCTAATTGAGTATGCCTTCTTCCGGAAAATTGTATAGTGTCTCTTCTTTTAAAAAAGCCCAAATTCATACTGTCTCCCTTTCCTCTCCATCCTCCTGCATATTACTTGTCTCTTCCTCTTTAATTTTATCATTTTTTTTATATAGGGAATAGGCAATGACAAATATAATATAGCCTACAATTCCACCGATAGAATTCATCAAAATATCATCAACATCAAAAACTCCCACTTCTAATAACAATTGGGAGGTTTCAACTGCCAGACTAAAGAATATACTTAAGATTGTAATAATATAAAATTTACGATACTTATTATTTAGTAATGGAAGAAAAAATCCATAAGGAGAAAAGGCTAGAACATTTCCTACAATATTTACTACAAATCCCTCAAAACCAATATACTCCCTATATTTAATAAAGCGTTTTATTTCCTTAAACAGCTGCAAATTATATTTCTTAGTAACCATATATCTTCCATAACGTTCACTAAAAAACAAAAAATATGATAACATTAAAATATATATATAAAAAGCAAGCCAAGCCGCCAGTTTAATCCACTTCTTATTAATTTTCTTCAATGTTCTTCTCCATATACCTTATAAATATACTTGATCTTAAGTTACAATTGTATTTATATGAAAATCCTATGCCAATTATAAGACAAAAAAAGTTTATAGTAAAGGAAAAATTGGAATATTGCAGGATGTTTTGCAGATAATAGTTCAATAATACTAGTTCGAGGTGTATAAATGAAAAGATTTGATGAGTTATATGAAGAACTATTAAAAGCTACCATAGATAACCGGGAAGAAGAATATATTGAAAATCTTGATGCCTTCGATGCCCATCAGCTAGACTGCCTGCTTAACCCCAAAAAACACCCCTTAGTTTGGTCTACTAAAAGCTGTGAGTGTCCCAAGGATGATAGGCATTGTGTTAAGGTATGTCCTTTCCATGCCATTTTCCCAGATGAAAGTGGCCAATTACAGGTAGACGAAGCAGCTTGTGCAGGATGCTCCTATTGTATTCAAGAATGTCGTGCCAAAAGACTAACAGCAAGTAAGGATGCTATTTCAGTCTTACGGGCTCTCCGCTCCCATAAAGGATTATCCTATGCTCTAATTGCCCCTGCCTTTTTAGGACAATTTAAAGATGTAACACCGGGTAAACTTAGAACTGCCTTTAAAAAGATTGGCTTTGACGGCATGTTAGAGGTAGCTTTATTTGCAGATATCTTAACCCTTAAGGAAGCCTTAGAATTTGACCGCAATATAAATACTAAGGAGGATTTTCAACTTACCAGCTGCTGCTGCCCCGTTTGGATTGCTTGGATAAAAAATATTTACAATGATTTAATTCCCCATGTCCCCCCTTCTGTATCACCTATGATAGCCAGCGGCCGGGCAGTAAAAACCTTATATCCCGACGCCCTTACAGTATTTGTTGGGCCTTGTTTAGCCAAAAAAGCAGAAGCCAGAGACAAGGATATAGCAGGTGCCATTGACTATGTACTAACTTTCCAGGAAGTTCAGGATATCTTTAATATTATGGAGATTGATCCTGCCAAAATGGAGGAAAGCGAGAAAGATCATTCCTCAAGAGCAGGTAGAATATATGCCCATACCGGCGGTGTAAGCGAAGCGGTTAAGCTAACCTTAGAAAGAATAAACCCCAACAGAGAAATAACTTTACAAACCCAAAAGGCAGATGGTGTAAAAGCTTGCAGGGATTTGATTAAAGATATACTTGCAGGGAAAACAACAGCTAATTTTTATGAAGGAATGGGTTGTGAGGGAGGATGTGTTGGAGGACCAAAAGCTTTAATTCCCCATAAAGAGGGAAGGAAAAATGTAGAAGAGTATGGCAAGGCCGCCGCATATCCTACACCAATAGATAACCCTTATGTAATTGAACTTTTAAAGCAACTGGGATTTGAAACTATAGACAGTCTGCTCGATGAAAGTGATATATTTACCAGAAACTTTTTATCAAACACTAAAAAGTGATTAACATTAACATTGCCGTGTATCAAAGATACATGGCGTTTTTTCTTTATATATTTTATATATCACTAGACAATTCTCCCATCCGAAATTCTGATTACTTTGTTGCAGTACTTTAGCGTTCTGTCGCTGTGAGTAACCATTATAATTGATACATTTCTTTCTTGATTAACCTTTTTAAAAAGCTCAATGCGATTAATGCATTGGTTCTCATCCAAAGATAATTATCTTAAAAGCAAAAGTGATAACCTATGTTATTTTGTTACATATTATTACATGTAAAATTATGGGTGTCAATACGTTTAATTGTTCTAAATATTAAACATATTAACACTATTTTTATTTACCAAAAAAGCTGTCGCTTCACGATTTTAAAATCGTAAAAGCGACAGCCTCTTTTATTATGTATAAATATATAATTTAGTATTGGGCCACTACCCCTACTTGTGTACTCATAGGTGATGATTGGTTACCGCTTAAGTCAAGAATCTTATTATCAATAATCTCTATCCTTAAGTATGCATTTCTATCCGGTATAGTATTTAAAGTTATAATAACTTCAGAACCGGATACACTTACACTATTACCTATCACATATGAATAAGTGCCTAACTGGGTAACCTTAACTACCATTGAACCGGTGATTTCCTCACTGAATCTTAGTCTGATTTCATTAGGCTTATTCTTATCAAATACTGGAGGACCTACATAATAAGGCTTCTTATTATCTCTTAGATATACATTGCTGGTATAATCTATTATAGGACCATATATTCCGTTATAACCTTTAACACCGGAAATCTTAATGGGTCTTTCCATTGAAATATCTATGGATTCGTCCGCAAGGGTAAGTACCACCCTAGCCCCTTCATATTTTGAATTTTTCTCTAGCTTAGCACTTATAATTGTAACACCGGGGATTCCATAGTTAGTTACATTCTGTGCAGACTCTATATCTAGCATATCGTTAAAGTCTAGATAAATCTGGCTAGGATTAGTTGTGGACTGACTTATCATATAAGGTCCCGGAAGCTCTAGGTCTACTCCATCGCTGTTACTGATGGTTATTGTTCTTTCAGTACTATAATTTCTGAAAGTATCCATAACGAAATTCTTGCTTAAGGTAAATGTATAGTTTCCAATTAAGGTCATATTACCGATTTGCAATTTGATTACTTTAGGATCATCTGTTGCTAACTTACTATAAGTAAGATTATAATTGGATCTAATCTCATCGGTAACTGTTACTAAGCTTGCATTAAATACTCCGGAATCGGACCATAGGACTACTTCTTTATTGTATGTAAGGGTAAGGATATTAGTCTCCGGATCAAATTCCTGACTAAGTAATACAGGATTTGATTTGTCCACATTGAAACTAATAGTCCTTGTATGCTGCTTATAAGATGTTGTGTCTGAGGGATCAACATTATAAGCCTGCCACCCTGTTAAGGATACAGTCTGGATACCGGTTTTTAATGCATCTGCCTCGGACAAGGTATAATGTACTTTCTTAGGATTTTGGCTATCTACTATACCAACCATAGTAGAGCCGTTATTAATTGTGGCATAGCCTCCATACTGAATTGAACGGTCGAAAATCGCCGTCAAGGTATTATATGATGTTCTTGCAATACTAATAAGTCTTGCTTGAGGCTTTGGTCTAGTATCAGTACGCAGATAAACAGGTAAGTTATAATTTGCCGGAGCATTCCCTGCCAAATCCTTTATACCTGATAATACTACGGTAAATACCTTGTCATAATCCGAATATGCAATATTGGACAGATTAATTGTAAGGGATTTCTTGTCCTGGCTTGGAATATAATTATTTTTATTATTCAGGATACTAATTGTTAAGGGATCAGCCGGTGAACTAGATGAACCGGGCACTATAGCTGCATTTGATACCTTAAGTCCTGAAAAATCTATTGCTTCTGAGAATACAATTGTTACAATCATTCCGGAATCATCCAAAATTATATCTGCAATCTCCGGCAAAATTGTATCTTCATATCTTATCTGCTTGTAATATTCTTCAATGGCTTCTCCGTCTACAGTCTTAATCTTGCTTGTAAAATTAATTCCGTACTCTCCTTCTAGCCTATTAGAAGAAGTAATAATAAGGGTCTTTTTATCATCTGAAAGCTTAGCAGTTAACTTACCGGGATCACCGGCTAAAACCCCTTTTATATTACGCTTTAATGTTATATCTATACTGTCAAGTAATATATTATTTTGTCCAATTACAGTCTTCTCATCAATAGGACTGTCGAATACTACCTTTATTTCATTATTACTTATGATAGAGGCAGAATTTACTGTTGCAGAAGGCTTTACAACTTCAATTATAATAGCATCGTTAACTATACTTTTTTTAGCTTCTGCTTTTGTAGCTTTTCTTGCAGCTGTAGCTACCAGTACCACTTTGCCGGCCTTGGTTCCTTCAACAATGCCGTTTGAACTGTTTACAACCCTAATGCATTCCGGATCGCCTCCGCCTATGGACCAATAAGTTTTATCGGAAGAATTACTTGGGGTAATATCTCTGTTAAAGTTATAGGTTTCTCCTAGTTTTAGAATATGTGCCCCATTTTCTTCAGTGGCATTATTAATCCGTATCTTAGTTGCAGGTATAATTACAGTAACTTTACATTTAATAGTCTTACTTTTATTGGTGGGGTATGTGATCTTACATTTTATAGTAGCTGTTCCCTTACCCACTGAAGTAACTATACCTTTACTAGATACCCTGGCAACCTTGCTATTGGAAGAAGACCATTTATATTTACTTCCTGCTACCTTATCCTTTATTTCAAGCTGGTAAGTTTGATCTTCCCCAATAATTTCAACCTTGCTTTCCACAAAGGAGGGTGATGCCCCATATGCACTTTTATCAATACTAAACCAGAATATTGATGTAAGTAGCAAAGCCAGTACCATAGAAAAGGCTGTCTTCTTGCCCGGGTTGTTCTTCATACTTAATTCCTCCTACATAAGTACTGATTTTATTCCTTTAATACTATATATGGTACCATAACAGTAACATTTTGTCAAAAAACCGATAAAAATCTGTAATATACTTTTAACAAATCTATACATTATATTCTTATATGTCTTGACGCCAAATTTATTATTTGTCTTCTTTTTTCTCCAATGCTTCAAATTCCTTTTCTTCCACCTTTATTCCCCAATGAATTAGGAATGATAATGCAGCTCTTAGGAGGATAATACCGGCAACCATACCTATTTCTGCCCAACCGGTTACAACTACAGTCCTAAGAATCTCTCCTCCCATCTTAAATTCCAAGCCCAGTGCCATTCCTTTTGCCAGTTCCAATCTGGTATAGGGACTTTTCTTAATGTAATTATAAATTCCTATAATTCCTGAAAGTATTAAGATAATTACCCCTATAAATTCAAACATTAAAGTAGCGGTTTCACATAATAAATCCAACCAAATATGAAGTTGTTCCATTTTATGCTTTCTCCTTTTTTTATTATGTCTAATTTTGTTGATTCATAAATGAATCAATTTCAAACTAATAATATGATAATTGTAGCCAAAAGTAAAGATGTAACATATTAATAAATTAATGATATCAAATAATTTCTATTATACTAATAAATCTCCTCTTAAATTTCAGGCAAAACAGTTTTTGCTTTATTTTTTATGATATCAGGATTATAATATTAGAATAGTATATAATTATAAATAAAAATGAAAGGATGATAAGACCGAATGAAAAAATTCAGAAAATTTGTACTTGGTAGCCTTTCTGTGGCTTCAGTTGCTGCGGGGGCTTATTACGTTTATAAGAATTTTATTAAGAAAGATTCAGATGATGATTTAGATGAATTTGACGACGACTTTGATGATTTAGATGAATTTGACGACGACTTTGATGATTTAGATGAAGATGAAGAAGATGATAAGGAAAAAGTTTCCGGCAAAAGCACTACAAGAGAATATGTACAAATACAGATGGAAGAAGAAGCTAAGGAAGCAATAGAAGATTCTGAAGAAGCTAAGGAAGAAGATTTATAGAAAATTATATCTAAGCATTTTCCATAAAACAAAGGGTGTATCGGTATAAGAAGTACCGCCACACCCTTTATTCTAATTATCATAACTAGCTAGGAATTCTTTCAAATCATCAATTAGCATACTTGTATCTAAGACACTATACTTACTATGGGAGGCAACATCCCTATGGGTATTATCTACAGTTATGGTATATAAGCCAATAATAATATGGCTCTCATTGTCTTTACCGACAAGTTTAATAGTATATTCCACGGTAGAATCATCTGCCTCATCATACTTAAATCTATAGTTTTCCATTACAGAATAAAACTTTTCTATATCAACCGGTTCCTTTAATTGAACCCTTATATCTTTATCATGAGATTTAACAGTTATAGATTTAACTTCTTCCTCCTTTATAGCCGTAATATCAGTAAAACTTAGCTCATAATTACTTAAGGATGTAAGCTCATTAGTTCCCGGCTCTTTTTTGTTATCCTCTTCTACAGTACCATTATCCCATGAACCTAGAGTATCATTTACCTGATCATCTATTTCCTGTGCTTCTTTAGTAGCAATTTCATTATCTAATTCACCTGCCCTATCGGAAATAGCAATATCGTTTTTGCCATCTAAAGTAAAAGACTTGGCCTCTTCATTAACACTTTTTTGCTTTAATCCACTTGGATTAAATAGATGAATTGCACTTAAACCTACCATAAATACTAAAACTGCTGCCGCCACCTTCATTAATAAGCGGATTTTTGTAATTAAAGGCCTATGGTCCTCTTCTTGCTTTGTTTTACCCTGTTTATTAATTGCTTCTAAGGTTCTATTAATTAAGTCTTCTGATACACTTATTCCTTTTTGGTCTAAGGAAGTGTTCAGATGATGTTTAATATTAAATTCATCCATCTTTTGCTCATTATTATTATTTTGCTTAAAATTCATCTGATACCCTCCCTTCTAACATATTCTTTAATTTACTTCTTGCTCTTGAAAGCCTACTTTTAACTGTTCCTTCTGCTATATTAAGGGCTTTTGCAGCCTCTGCAATAGACATATCCTGAAAATAAATACATATTACCACATCTTTGTACTTAGCCGGCAAAGATAGAACCGATTTCTTTATCAAATCACTGGTATCCTGCTTCTCAATCTGCTCGTAATCAGAATCACTTATGATGGCATCCTCCTGATATTCCATCATGGGGACTACTCTCCTCTTATAGGCACTTTTCAAATAGTCTTTGCATGTATTAATAGTAATTCTTACTATCCATGTTTTAATACTAGAGTAGCCACCGAATGTGGAAAGCTTATTATTTACCTTTATAAAAACCTCTTGAAATATATCTTCTGCAGTATGGATATCCTTAACATACATATAAGCTATACGAAGTACATCATTACCATATTGTCTGATTAAGTCCTCTATCTCATATGCAGGAGAATATTGTGAATTGTCATTTTGCATGTCCTTTTGCATCCAACTATTCCCCCCTATACTATACCTTTAGGTTTAGTCACAAGTGCTTGTGCTAGTTATAGTATACATGTACTACAATAGGATGTAAACGTGAAATTGGATGCATTATGAAATGAAATATCTTTCAGTTTACAATAATTAGACGTTATTACAGCCAAGTTAGTTCCACATAAAAGAAAGACCGTCAAACTTTTTCGACGGTCTTTTACAATACCTTATATATTTAATTTTTAAATAATAGTTAAGAAATCTTTCTTACTCTTGAGAGCTATATGCCAAGCGATAAAGTCCGGCATATACTCCCTCTTTAGCTAATAATTCCTCATGTGTACCGGTTTCTTTTATTCCATCCTCTGCCAGTACTATAATTCTCTGAGCATTTTTAATAGTCGATAATCTATGGGCTATAACAAAAGTTGTTCGGTTTTTCGCCAGTTTTTCTAATGATTCTTGTACTACTTTCTCACTTTCATTATCTAAAGATGAAGTTGCTTCGTCAAAAATCAAAATGGGAGGATTTTTTAGAAATACTCTGGCAATACTAAGCCTTTGCTTTTGTCCCCCCGATAACTTAACTCCCCGCTGGCCGATATCGGTATAATAGCCTTCCGGAAGCTCCATTATAAAATCATGGGCATTGGCATTTTTTGCAGCCCTTATTACATCTTCTTCTGTGGCATTGGCATTACCATAACGGATATTATCCATTACGGTACCGGCAAATAAATAAACATCCTGTTGCACAATACCTATATTCTTTCTTAGGGATTTCAGCTTAATATCTTTGATATCAATTCCGTCTATAGTAATAAGCCCTTCAGAAACTTCATAAAACCTAGGTATTAGGCTACACATGGTCGTCTTACCTACACCGGAGGATCCTACTAAGGCTATATATTCACCGGCCTTCACCTTAAGATTAATATTTCTAAAGACATCTTCTTTAGCATCATTGTATTTGAAGGCCACATTTTTAAACTCAATTTCTCCCTTAACCTCATTAAGGGAGATAGCATCCGGTTTATCTACAATATCCGGTTCAATCTCTAAAATCTCATAAAAACGGCTAAAGCCTGACATACCGTTTTGGAACTGCTCTGTAAAGTTAATAAGCTTCTTTACAGGATCTACCAATAAATTTACATATAACAGGAAGGTCAAAAGATCTCCGACATTTATAATCTTCTTAGCTATAAATAAGCCCCCTCCGGCTATAACCGCAACATTAATTAAGGCTGTAAATAAAGTGAGTCCCGAATGGAATATTCCCATATTTAAGTAGCTGTTGCGTTTACTGTCTATAAATTTATTGTTGCCTTCCTTAAACTTGCTCATTTCTACAGCTTCATTGGCAAAAGATTTTACAACTCTGATTCCCGATAGGTTGTCCTCAATCTGGGCATTAATATCTGCAATCTTTTCCCTATTTCTTTTAAAGGCCCGTCTCATTCTTCCTCTCATAAACAAGGCAAAGACTAACATAAGAGGAATAAAAGAAAATACTAAAAGAGTCAAAGGCAGATTAATATTTATTAAGATGAAAAAGGCCCCTATAAATTTAATAGAAGATATAATAATATCCTCAGGTCCATGATGGCATAGTTCTGTTACATCAAATAAATCATTGGTTATTCTAGTCATCAGCTGACCAATCTTTTGATTATCATAAAAACTAAAAGATAGCTTCTGAAAATGTTCAAAGATGTCATTACGCATATCATATTCCATCTTGGCACCCATCATATGACCTTTATAGGCTGTAAAGAAAGTACTTAAAAATTCAATGGCTGCCAAAGCTAACATGACAAAAAGCAATTTCATAATTATTGGTGCAGACTCTGAAATATCGTACTTTACCAAAATCTCATTTGTAATATATCTGACTATCATAGGATAAATCAATGAAATTGACGATGCAAGTAAGGCAAAGAACATATCTGCCATAAATAAGCCAAGATATGGTTTATAATAAGACAAAAACTTCTTCGTCTTTTTATTCATTCTGTATTCTCCTGTCTAAGATCTGTCAAAGACAGCTACTACAGCCTCTTTGACAAATCGTACATGTACTGGTTAATATCCTTGGTCATAGCTAGGGCTTCTGCTATATCATAATCTACAAATTCGCCCTTTACATGAGCTACCACACGATTACTTGCCCCTTTACGAAGCAGGTCTACCGCTTTTGCTCCCATAGCTGCTGCATATACCCTATCCCTAGCTGTGGGACTTCCGCCTCTTTGGGCATGGCCAATAATGGTTGCCCTAGTTTCCATTCCTGTGGCTTTTTCAATTCTTTCAGCCATAGCATGGGAATCACCTATGCCTTCTGCATTAATAATAATATAGTGTTTCTTACCTGTCTCTCTTCTACGGTTAATTTTATCAATTATATGTTGCTCATCATAATCATAACGCTCTGGAATTAGGATATCCTCGGCACCATTAGCTATACCACACCAAAGGGCAATAAATCCCGCATGCCTGCCCATAACCTCAATAATACTGCATCTTTCATGGGAAGTAGATGTATCTCTTACCTTGTCCACTGTCTGAATGGCTGTATTAACTGCTGTATCAAAACCAATGGTGTAATCGGTACATGCAATATCAAGGTCTATTGTTCCCGGAACACCTACAGTATTAATACCATGCTTAGCTAGGTCAGCGGCTCCCCGAAATGATCCGTCTCCTCCTATTACTACAAGACCCTCTATACCATGCTTTTTACATACCTGTGCCGCTTTTTCTACAACTTCAGGCTTTACGAATTCAGGACAACGGGCCGTATGCAAAATGGTACCGCCCCGATTAATAATATCCGAAACACTTTTATATTCCATATCATAGATATCTTCTTCTAGCAGTCCCAAAAATCCTCTTCGTATACCTTTGACTTTTATACCTTCCTTTAATGCAGTTCTGACAACCGCCCGGATTGCGGCATTCATTCCGGGGGCATCTCCTCCACTGGTTAAAACACCGATAACATTTACTTTGTTGTCCATACTTACCTCCACTTTCTATATTAAACTGTATTCTAATTTATTTTTGCCACTGAATCAAGCTGTTTTTCTACAATTCTCACATTATTTTCCGTAAAAACCTCTTTTAGTTTTGTAATAAGTTCATCTTTGGCACTGACATTTTTACTTTTTGGAAGCCGTTTCATAATTTTTTCTGCTTCACAGTAGATAATAACAGAATCATTTCCGTCATATCCATCCAGTATACTATATAGTTCTAGTTCACTTTTCTTATAATCTGAATGATTTCTAAACCTAAGCCAAATCTCTTTTGGTAATTCATTAAAGGGAATAATTTCTTGACATATCAGCTTAGCATCTTTATCTTCTTCAGTGGTTACCCTTCCTCGGATAAATACCTTGGCATCAATATCTAGTATATGCTTATACCTGTCAAAATCCCTGGGAAATACAATAACTTCCACGGTGCCAAACATATCTTCCAAGGTAATAAAGGCCATAATACTGTTGGTTCTGGTGGTTTTAATTGTTTTTGATGTAATCATGCCACCTAAGGTATGAAAACTTCCGTCCTCTACTTTTGCTTTTCCTATCTCTTCATCTAAAATAAAATCATAGGAATAAGCTGTTACATTCTTTTTTAGACTATCCATATAATCATCTAAAGGATGTCCGCTAATATAAATACCTAAGACTTCTTTTTCAAAGGCCAGTATCTCTTCTTTACTATATTCTTCTACATTGGGCATATTAAAATCAAATTCTTGCTTAACTTCTTCTCCTGCAAAGTCAAATAAATTTAACTGTCCCGTAAGATTTCTCTTTTTATCTTCAGCCACTTGATCAAGTATCTGAATATAGCTCATCATCAACTGGCGTCTGTTACTATGAAGATTACTAAAAACTCCTGCTTTAATAAAGCTTTCAACAGTTCTTTTATTGACCTCTTTACCGGATAGGCGGCTTGCAAAATCCTTTAGACTAGTATAAGGCCCCCCGGCCTCTCTTTCTGCTACAATTGACTCAATTACAGGTCTGCCTACTCCCTTTATTGCAGCCAAGGAATAGCGGATTGCACCCTTATGTACTGTAAAGACCGCATCTCCTTCATTGATATCCGGAGGAAGAATATCAATATCCATCTGCCTACAGTTATAAATATACTGTGATACTTTAGCCGGATTATCTATAACTGATGTCATTAAAGCAGCCATAAACTCCACCGGATAATATCGTTTTAAATAAGCTGTTTGATAGGATATAACAGCATAGGCTGCCGCATGGGATTTATTAAAGGCATACTTTGCAAAATCCAGCATTTCATCAAAAATATGGTTTGCAACCGATTCAGGTATACCGTTTTTTATACATCCCGGTATATTGTCCTCTTCATTGCCATAAATAAAAGTCTGCCTTTCTTTTATCATGACATCTTCTTTCTTTTTAGACATAGCCCTACGAACTAAATCGCTTCGTCCATAACTGTATCCTGCCAAATCTCTTACTATCTGCATAACCTGTTCTTGATATACTATACAGCCATAGGTTGGAGCCAAAATATGCTCCAGCTGAGGACAATCATAAGTGATTTGACCGGTTTCATTTTTACCTTTAATATACTTTGGTATAAAATCCATGGGTCCCGGTCTATACAAGGCAATACCGGCTATGACATCTTCTAAGCTGCGGGGCTTTAATTCTTTCATAAAGCTCTTCATACCGCTACTTTCTAACTGAAAGATTCCTTCTGTTTTACCGGATCCGATTAACTCATATACTTTATCGTCATTATAATCTATCTTGTTTATATCAAATTTATCACTTATATCTGTATTTTTATTAACTAAAGCTACGGCATTTTGAATTACTGTCAAGGTACGAAGGCCTAAAAAGTCCATTTTCAACAAGCCCAACTCTTCTAAAGTTACCATGGTAAATTGAGTTGTTATGGAATCATCGGAAGAACGGGTTAAGGGCACATATTCAACTATACTGTCTTTACCGATAACGACACCGGCAGCATGCATTGATGTGTGCCTTGGCAGACCTTCTAGTCTTTTTGACATATCAATCAGCCTTTTTATATCTTCATCCTCTTCATAAAGCCGGCTAAGGTCCGGATTAAGTTTTAAGGCCTTTTCAATGGTTATTCCGATTTCATTGGGAATCATCTTGGCCACAGTATCAACTTGTGAATACGGAAGATCAAGTGCTCTTCCCACATCACGAATTACAGCTCTGGCTGCCATGGTACCGAAGGTTACAATCTGGGCCACTTTATCTTTGCCGTATTTTTCTGTAACATAGTCTATAACTTCCTGTCTTCTTTCAAAACAAAAGTCAATATCTATATCCGGCATAGTTAAACGCTCAGGATTTAAGAACCGTTCAAAAAGCAAATTATATTTTATAGGATCAATATCGGTTATTTTTAAGGCATAAGCAACAATGGAACCTGCGGCACTACCCCGACCTGGCCCTACCATAATTCCATGGTCTTTTGCATATTTGATAAAGTCCCATACGATAAGGAAGTAGTCTACAAATCCCATATTGTTTATGGTTTTAAGTTCATAATCTAAGCGTTCCCATAATTCTTCGTCAACTGTGCCATATCTATCCTTCATGCCTTCCTTGCAAAGATGTTTTAAATATTCAAATGATGTATAAGGGGCCGGTACAGGATAGACCGGTAATTTATATTCCCCAAAGGTGATGGTTACATTACAGCGTTTTGCTATTTCATATGTATTTTCAACAGCCTCTTTGGCATAGGGGAATATTTCAAGCATCTCTTGGGGAGATTTAAGATAATACTGTCCTCCCTCATAGCGCATACGATTTTCATCGGTAACCTTTTTCTGAGTCTGAATACAAAGCAGAACATCATGGGAATCTGCATCTTCGGCATAAGTATAGTGAACGTCATTGGTTGCCACAAGTTTTATCCCAGTCTCATTGGATATTCTAATCAGTCCTTGATTAACCGTCCTTTGCTCAGGTATTCCATGATCCTGAAGTTCAAGAAAGAAATTATCCTTTCCGAAAATCTCCCTATATTTAAGTGCCGCATCCTTTGCTTCCTTATAAAAACCCCTTCTTAGATATCCCGGAATTTCTCCCCCAAGGCAGGCACTAAGGGCAATTATCCCTTGGCTATAGCGGCTTAGGATTTCTTTATCAATCCTAGGTTTATAATAAAAGCCTTCTAAAAAACCTATGGATACAATCTTCATCAAGTTTTGATAGCCTATATTGTTTTCAGCTAAAAGAACCATATGATGATAGCGATCCTCTGAAGCCCCCGGCTCCCTATCAAATCTGGAATTTGGAGCAACATAGACCTCACAACCTATGATTGGCTTAATATTCTCAGAAAGGCAGGCTTTATAAAAATCAATAACACCATACATGACACCATGATCAGTAATAGCAAGGCTATCCATACCAAGTTCCTTAGCCCTAAGCACCATCTCCTTGATTTTTCCTGAACCATCAAGCAGCGAGTACTGTGTATGGAGATGTAAATGGGTAAAACTCATGGTAATCCACCTTTCTTAAAAATCAAAAAATAATATAATAATAGCTTATGTTACATTTCATTTGTTTATATGTCGGTATAAATATTATAATACATCTAACAAACATATGGTAGTAACAATTAATACTCATTACAGAAAAATTAATAAGGAACCCCGCTATATATGGGGTTCCTTACTTATTTACCAGTTTCTAGCCGGTCTTTCCGGATCTATTACTTCTTCTACACTAAATAAATCTGCTAACCGTTCAGGAAATTGGAGCATTGCTTGTCCGTCTAATGGTCGTCTTGTCATTCTTACATAGTCATTCTTAACATGCATCCATGGCTTTGAATATACTCCGCAGTAAAAATCAAAGCCTACCTCCTTAAGGAAATGATACTTGTCACTTTCATAATGGCCTATTGTGGTTTCTATATCTACACCAAAGGGGAAGATTAATATGTCAGTGGGACCGATTAAGGGAGCTACTTCATCAAGCCAGCGTGTAATGTCAGTTTTCACAAACTCATAGCTTTTCTCTCCCATATTCTTATGTCCCCAACTATGGCAAGCAAATTCCCAGCCATTTTCCTTTAGCACCCTTGCCACTTCCTTGACTGTTTCCTTATCTTGTTCATAGGTGGGTGAAGTAGGATCATTGGTTCTATATCCTAAGGCACCTTCATATCCGGTAAGAGCAAGAATACCCTTGGCACCTTTATAAGAGAAATCAGGGTGTTCTTCCACAAAGGCATCCAAAATAGGAACTATATCAAAAGGTCCCTGTACCACACTGCCGTCATCTAGAATCATTTCACAGGTTGGCTTGCCGTCCTCATCGATAACTATCCTAGAAGCAAATCCGTCTCCATCCATATACTCATAATAGTTAACATCGTCCTGAGATAAAACAAAAGGCTTTTTCCCCGGGGGAAGGTATATCTCGGCTTCCACATACTTAGTCTTTCCATTTTCATCGGTCACTTTTTTTACCAGATCATGAATACTTACCAGTACATATCCGTCTTGGTACATTTTCTCCATCATCTTTTCAAACTCGTATATAGTTGTCATATACATATTATATCCGACAGAATCGTAGTCCCCGTCAAAAGCCTTACTATTATCGGCAATTAGAGAATGAAAGAAAATATGGTTAACTTGTGTAACTGAAGTATAAGCTCCACCGTATAATACCAATTTGGACTTTTCAGCCTCTAACTCATTAACTGCATCTACTAAGGCAGTATACACTGAATAATCTCCTGCCTCACCTTGATAACTTTTAATTAACTCAATAGCCCCATCATAATCATAGCTTAAGGCCATCCTTTTGGCTTTTTCAATTATTTCATTCCTTTCAGCAATTTCCTGCTGAAGTCTTTCTTGTTCCCTAAGAGCCTCTTCTTCCTCGGGAGTAAGCTTATTTTTACCATTATTGTCATCTTGCTCATCCTCAGTGGTAATATTCCCGGGATTGTTATTATTTCTTCTAGTCTTAGATATTATATAGTAAGATCCTGCTAACAAAGACAAGAGTAATATTTCAAATAAAAGTATGGTTCCCATTCTTTTGATAGATCTCTTTTTCTTTGGTCTTATTCTTCTTCCTTCCACCAAATACACCTCTTTCAACTTTCTACTATGTATTATCTCACTTATACATATTTTATAGCTTGGTAATTTTTTTTATACTAATGACTTTAAGGCAAACCACAGGTTGTTGACATTATACCACAGATTTATTACATTTTCTTTATTTTTTCTTAACTTTTATATTATTTTTCATAAAAAAAAGAAGCATCCCAAAGATTTTTTATTTTATCTCTTTGTGATAGCTCCTTGTCTGTAGATTACTTGCTGCTTAAATATTTTTCAATGTTTTTTATTGCCTCTTCTTCATCGGGACCCTCTGCCGTTACAAAGACTTTTTCCCCAGAGGCAAGACCAAGACTCATCATGCCCATAATACTTTTTGCATTAATTTTTTTTTCATCACATTCAACAAAGATACTACTTTCATACTGACTGGCAACTTGAACCAGTAATGCGACAGGTCTGGCTTCTAAGCCATTAGGAATATTAATTACTATTTCCTTTCTTATCATTTATGTTTTCCTCCTTATGCTCCCGAAAATATTCCGCAATCATGCTTAATTTTCGTAATCTATGGTTAACACCGGATTTACTAATTGGCGGTGACAACATAGTACCTAATTCTTTTAAAGAGGCTTCAGGATATTCAACCCTAAGTTTGGCTATTTCTTCAAGTCCTTTAGCCAGGTTACCAAAGCCAACATTATCTCTAATATATAAAATATCATCTATATGTTTTGTGGCTGCGGTTACAGTCTTACTGATATTGGCTGCTTCACAATTTACCTGCCTATTAACCTGGTTACGCATCTCTTTAAGAATCCGTACATTTTCAAGATCCATTAATGCAACATGGGCTTCCATAACATTTAGTAAATCTACAATCTGGGATCCTTCTTTGATATAGACTACAAAATTTCTTTTTCTTTGAATGATTTTTGCGTCTATAGAAAATGTACATATAACATCTTTTAGCATTTCAGCCTTTAAGATGTCATCCGTGACAAATTCCAAATGATATGATTTTTTTGGATTACTCATTGAACCCGATAAAAGAAATGCACCACGAATAAATGCCCTCTTACAGCAGGTATTTTGAACAACTAATTGACCCGGACTTTGAATTTTGCCATCCTCTGCCTCTGCAGGATTTTGTTTCGTAGCCTGAAGAATACGGGATACCATTTCCTTATTCTTAACAATAATTATATATGTTTGACTGTCCTTACTGTTTAGATTTTGCTTAACTGAGACATCAATACTTATATTAAATGTTTTTTTAAGTAATGTAAAGTACTTTCTTGCAACTGTCAAGTTTTCCGTTTGAAGTTTTAAATATAAATTAGATTTATCTTGTATTAATAGTCCACCGAAAGCATGAATAGCTGCAATTTCCGCAAGCCTGCAATGCCTGGCATCACTGATTTGACCGGCCAGTTCTTCTTTAACCTTTTTTGAAAACGACATCTTTCATCCGCACCTTCAATATCTTTACTAATCTTTTTCTATATCCCTATGCTCTGTTTTTATTCCATATCCCAAACCGGCCATTCTTTTTGAAATCTCATTATTTAGTGTAACTGAACGGTGCTTACCTCCGGTACATCCTATTGCCACTACCAGCTGGTTTTTTCCTTCGGATATGTAATGGGGAATCAAAAAAGTAAGCATATCCTCTAATTTATCTAAAAATTGCCCGGAAGCCTCTGAATTCATTACAAAATTACTTACCTGAGAATCCATACCTGTTTTATGTTTTAGCTCCGGTATATAAAATGGATTAGGTAAAAATCTAACATCAAATACCAAATCCGCATCGGAAGGTATACCATACTTAAATCCAAAGGATAGCATCATAATCATAAAATTCTTAAACTGCTTATCTTCTACATATATTTTATCAATATGGGCCTTCAGCTCCCTAATAAGCAAATGGCTGGTATCAATAATAACATCCGCCTTCTTACGAAGAAATTCTAGTCTTTCCCGTTCCAGTTCTATTCCTTTGTCCACCCTGCCTGTTTGGGAAAGAGGATGTAGTCTTCTGGTCTCCTTATAACGCTTGATTAATACTTCAGCTGAACAGTCCAAAAACAAAATTTCATAGGGATATCCGGCTTTTTTCATATCATTAAGGATCTCATCTAGTTCCTCTAGATATTGTCCGCTTCTTATATCCAATCCCAAGGCTACCTTGTTATGATGTCCATGCATAATTAATTTTACAAATTTTTTTACAAGCTTTATAGGAAGATTATCTACGCAGAAAAATCCTGTATCCTCCAACATTTTCAATACGGAGCTTTTTCCGGCTCCTGACATACCTGTTACAATTACAAATCTCATAGATCTCCAGGCCTTTCTTTAGTCCATATCAAAGTTACCTAAAAATTTCACCTCAGGCTCAAGCCGCACCCCAAACTTTTCATAAACAATGCGGCTAACATCCTTAATTAAGGCCATAAAATCTTTTGCTGAGGCATTATCCTTATTAATTAAAAATCCACAATGCTTTTCTGACACTGCAGCTCCGCCAATCTGATATCCTTTTAGGCCGGCATCGGAAATTAATTTACCGGCAAAATACCCTTGGGGACGTTTAAATGTACTACCTGCACTAAATTGATCTAAGGGCTGTTTCAAGCGTCTTTGAGAATTAAGCTCATGGATTTTGTCCCAAATCTGCTGCTTATCTCCCTTGTTAAATTTCATAACAGCCTCCAGCAGACAAAGATTATTCTTCTGTAAGATACTGCTTCTGTATCCCAGCTTCAATCCTTCATTATCTAAGGTAAAAATTTCTCCCTCAGAATCCATAACCTTAGCAGAAAGTAAGCATTGTTTCATTTCTCCCCCGTATGCTCCTGCATTCATAGTTACGGCACCTCCAAGGGTTCCGGGAATACCCGCTGCAAATTCAAATCCGGTTAATTCCTCCCTGGCTATAACACTTGAAAGCTTGGACAAAAGTACTCCTGCTTGGGCATGGACCGTATTATCATCATTTACTACAACATCAGAGAAGTTGCTTGCAAGTTTAATTATTAAGCCCCGGTATCCCATGTCAGAAACTAACAGATTGCTGCCGTTACCCATAATATAATAAGGAATATTATGAGTCTTACATAATAATACCACCTGCCTAATCTCATCAACACAAGAGGGAAAAACCATATAATCTGCTTCTCCTCCTATACGAAGAGATGTATGCTGGGACATGGGCTCCTTTATTTTAATCTGTTCCTTTTTTAATATTTTATATAATTCTTTTAATAATAAATCCTCCAAATGATACCTCCATTAGCTATCATACAATACTTCTAATTCTTATTCAACTATCAGACATCCGATGACAATATCAGTCTGGCACATCCATACATGCCTGCATCATTTCCTAAGGAAGCTATTATAAACACCCTGTCCTTTAAAGCATCCATTACATTAGGAATATAATGCTTTTTAATATGGTCAATTAATATATCACCGGCTTTAGATACCCCGCCTCCTATAACAAATGCCTCCGGATCTAGGGTTTGTGCAACTTGAGCTAAGGCAATTCCTAAGTATCTGCAAGCCTCATCCACCACCTTTAAGGCCAGTTCATCTCCTTCTTTAGCCATATCAAAGACAGTTTTAGCCGAAATATCATCTAGATTAGGCATGTATTTTTTGGCAATCCTTACAATACCCGTAGCGGAAGCGTATTGCTCAAGGCAACCTTTCTTTCCGCAGCCGCAGCTTGATGTTTCATTATAATCTACGGGAAGGTGTCCTATTTCTCCTCCTGCACCGCCGCTGCCTGCCACAATCTTGCCCTTATAAATAATTCCTCCTCCGACACCGGTTCCTAAGGTTACCATTACCATACTGTCAAAACCTTTTCCGCTTCCCATCCATTGTTCCCCAAGGGCAGCTACATTGGCATCATTACCTGCCTTTACCTTAAGACCGGTCATCTTGGACATTTCTTCTTCTATATTAAAATGTCCTATTCCAAGATTAGGAAGTTCCAATACCTCTCCGTTATCCTTAACCGGACCCGGTATCCCTACACCAATACCTATTACTTCCTCTTTTGAAATAGCCTTTTCTTCTAATTTACTTTCGATAAAAGCGGCTGCATCCCTTAAAACATCCTTGCCGTCTTCGGTTCTTTTTGTGGCAATAACCCACTTATCTAACATAACTCCGTCACTATTAAATAATCCTACTTTAATGCCTGTTCCCCCGATGTCAACACCAAAACAATATTTCACAACATCATCCTCCATAAGTATCTTAATTATTTTTTAGTGCTGTTTCTTATCTTATTAGTAACCCTTTGATATAATTCTTGGGCTGCATTATATCCCATCTTCTTTTGTCTATGGTTTACCGCTGCAGATTCACAGATAATGGCCAGATTCCTGCCGGGACGGATAGGAATCGAATAACAGACAACCTTATTACCTAAAATTTCAATATGCTGCTCATCTAGACCAAATCTGTCATAGTCTTTGTCCCTGCTCCATTCTTCTAACTTAATAACAAGATCAATACCCTGTGTGTTTTTTACACTTTCTACACCAAACAAGGTTTTCACATCAATAATTCCTATGCCCCTAAGTTCTATAAAATGTCTGGTAATATCAGGAGCTGTTCCGATAAGGGTTTCATCACTGACCTTTTTAATCTCCACCACATCATCGGCAACCAAACGGTGACCTCTTTTAATCAACTCAAGGGCAGCCTCACTTTTTCCGATGCCGCTTTCACCGGTTATCAGTATACCTTCTCCATATACATCTACTAAAACACCATGAATAGAAATTCTTGGAGCCAGTTCTACATTTAGCCATCTTATTACTTCAGCCATAAAGGATGAAGTGGTTTTAGCCGATCTTAAAATAGGCACTTCCTTTTCGGTAGCTATCTTTATCAGCTCATCGCTTACCTCAATATTTCTGCAAAAAACAATACAAGGCACCTTATAGTCCATAAGCTTACTCATAATTTCATTACGTTTCTCTAGGCTTACGGTCTGCATATAAGCATGTTCTACATAACCGATTATTTGAACCCGCTCAGAATCAAAGTGATCAAAAAATCCCGCCAGCTGCAAAGCAGGCCTGTTTACATCCGGCTGAGATATTTTTATTCTCTTAATATCTATATCGGGAGTACAATTTTCCAAATTCATCTTCTCAATCAGTTGAACCAAATCGACTGTATACACCCCTTCAACCTCTCTTTCTGTTTGTAAATAATTCCTAACTTTTAACCTCAAATTTGTATAACCTGCACACATTCTAACATAAATTATACTTCAATGTAAATGCTTATTGTGTTTTAGGCTTATGAAAGAAGTTATAGACTTCTTCTGCAGCGGCCCTATTCATAGAAGGAACCTTCATCAATTCTTCAATGTCGGCATTTTTTATAGAATCTAAGGTCTGAAAATGCTTCATAAGCGCCCTTCTTCTGGTTGGCCCAATACCCTTAATATCATCCAAGATGGAATGAACCTGCTGCTTTTTACGAAGACTCCTATGATATTCTATGGCAAAACGGTGTGTCTCATCCTGAATTCTTGTTATCAACTTAAATAACTCGTTGCTTTTGTCAATGGGAAGTTCACGGTTACGGTAATATATTCCTCTGGTTCGGTGATTATCATCCTTTACCATACCACATACGGCTATATCAAGTTTTAACTCATCTAAAACCCGTAAGGCCACATTTACCTGTCCCTTACCTCCATCCATTAAAATTAAATCTGGATATTTAGTAAAACTTCCATATGATTCATCTAAGTTCTTCTCCTTCATTTCCTCCAATTCCCGCATACCATGGGTAAATCTTCTGGTCAGCATTTCATACATGGCTCCGTAATCATCGGATCCTTCAATAGATTTAATCTTAAATTTCCTATAGTCGGACTTTTTAGGCTTTCCCTGTTCAAATACAACCATAGAACCTACCGGCGCAAATCCTGCCGTGTTGGATATATCAAAAGATTCTATCCTAGATATCTGGCTAAGATCCAGATAATCAGCCAGTTCCTTAAGAGCACCGGTTGTTCTTGCTTCTTCTCTTTTAAGTTTTTCGGCATCTTTATTAAGAATAAGGATGGCATTCTTTTTGGCCAGTTCAACCAACTTTTCCTTCTCACCTTTTTTAGGTACCCTTATATATACTTTCTGTCCCCTTTTTTCACTTAACCAGCGACTAAGAATATCACTTTCCTCCGGTTCTGTTTCTAAAAAGATTTCTTTGGGAATATAAGGAGTTCCGGCATAGAATTGTTTGATAAAACTGGTGATTACCCCACTGTCTGATTCATCTTCAACACCGGTCAGATAAAAATGATCCCTTCCTATCAGTTTTCCGCCCCGGATAAAGAAGGTTTGAACCACAGCCTCATCCTTATTTCTGGCAAAGGCTATAATATCCCGGTCTGCCTGATCGGTATAGGTAATCTTTTGCTTATTCATAATCTGTCTAACACTTCCCAAAAGATCCCTCATGGTTGCGGCTTTTTCATATTCCATCTTAGCTGCCGCTTCATGCATCCTATCTTCCAACATCTTTACCACAGGATTATAATTACCACTTAAAAATTGAATAACTTGCTCTATATTTTTACCGTACTCCTCCTTGGATATAAAACCTTGGCAGGGAGCATCACATTGCCCCATATAATAATAGAGGCAGGGTCTCTCCTTACCGATATCCCGAGGAAGATTTCTGTTACAGGTCCTAATCTTATAGATCTTTCTAAGAAGCTCTAAGATATCCTTTACCGCTCCGGAACTGGTATAGGGACCAAAATATTTAGACTTATCCCTCTTCATCTGCCTAGAAAATAGGACTCTGGGATAATCTTCTGAAACGGTTACACGGATATATGGGTAGGTCTTATCATCCTTAAGCATGGTATTATATTTTGGCCTGTGTTCCTTAATCAGATTACATTCCAGTACCAAGGCTTCTACTTCCGAATCCGTAACTATATATTCAAAATGGTCAATATTCTCAACCATACGTTTTATCTTGACAGTGTGATTGCGACTGTTTTGAAAATACTGCCTTACTCTGTTTTTAAGAACAATAGCCTTTCCCACATAAATTATATTATCAGCTTTATCTTTCATAATATATACTCCCGGCTTATCGGGAAGCATTTTTAGTTCTTCTTCTATATTAAACATATGGATATAATCACTCCCATTCGTCTTTATTTTATATAAGATAATAGCTAAATGCAACCAAATATATAATGAAAAATGGCCTGCCCATCCTTATGGAATAGGCAGACCTATCTTCCTATAAATAATCTGATTAATTATACTTTTGCACTTAGCAGGCTATTCTACAGTCGTATCATCTTTATCAGCTTCTGAAATGCTTTTTTCTACCGAATTATTATTTAAATCAATTTTATCAGTTTCTGATACACTTTCTTCCTTAGTATTATCTTCAGCTTCATTTACCTTTGATGGTATCTCTTCCTTGCTGACATCATCCCTAACATCATCTTTCTTTTGGTCTGTATCAGCCTTTATAAGATCCTCGCCCTTAACTTCACGATAAAGATTCATAAATTCTTCACCGGTTATGGTTTCTTTGGCTATAAGGTATTCTGCAATCTTATCTAATACTTCACGATTCTGGGAAAGTAACATCTTTGCTCTATCATAACATTCCTTAAGGATTTTCATTACTTCCTTATCAATCTCTCCGGCAGTTTGATCACTGCAATTTAGAACCGGTCTTCCGTCTAGATACCTGTTTTCTATGGACTCTAGTCCCATAAGGCCGAATTTGTCAGACATACCATACTGAGTAACCATAGACCTTGCCAGGGCAGTTGCCTGCTCAATATCATTGGAGGCACCGGTAGTAACTGAGCCAAATACCAATTCTTCCGCCGCCCTTCCTCCAAAGAAGGTAACAATTCTGGTAAGCATTTCATCCTTACTCATAAGGTATTTTTCTTCTTCAGGTACCTGCATAACATAGCCTAAAGATCCCATTGTTCTAGGTACAATAGTAATCTTTTGTACAGGCTCTGAATGCTTTTCAAGGGCTGTAACCAAGGCGTGGCCTACCTCATGATATGCTACAATTCGTTTTTCTTCCTTACTTAAAATCCTATCTTTCTTTTCTTTACCTGCTATAACCACTTCCACAGATTCAAATAAATCTTCCTGGGTTACTACGGTACGTCCTTGCTTTACGGCAAGAATCGCAGCTTCATTGATCATATTGGCAAGATCAGAACCCACCGCACCGCTGGTAGCCCTGGCTATAGCTTCTAAATCTACAGAATCATGCATAAGTACGTTCTTAGCATGAACTTTTAATATATCTATTCTACCCTTTAAATCCGGTTTATCAACTATAATACGACGGTCAAATCTTCCGGGACGAAGAAGGGCCTTATCAAGTACCTCCGGTCGGTTAGTTGCACCAAGGACAACCAAACCTTTTGAGGAATCAAAACCATCCATATTGGCAAGGAGCTGGTTTAAGGTCTGTTCCCTTTCGTCATTACCATAATGGCCATCCCTGCTTTTACCGATTGCATCAATTTCATCAATAAAAATAATACAAGGAGCCGAGTCTTGAGCCTGCTTAAATAGATCCCTTACCCTAGAAGCACCTACACCGACAAACATTTCCACAAAGTCAGATCCAGATAAAGAGAAAAAGGGAACTTTAGCTTCACCGGCTACCGCCTTAGCAAGAAGGGTTTTACCTGTTCCGGGAGGTCCTACCAGCAAGGCACCTTTGGGAAGCTTAGCACCGATACGGGTATACTTTGCGGGATTATGAAGAAAATCTACAATCTCAGTAAGAGATTCTTTTGCTTCTTCTTGACCTGCCACATCCTTAAAAGTAACACCGGTGGTCTTTTCCACATATACTTTAGCATTACTTTTTCCTATGCCCATAACACCGCCGCTGTTCTTTGATATGGCCTTAAAGAGAAACCACATTACTATATAAATAAGTATAAAGGGAAGCAACATAGACAATATAGTTTCAAATATAGTGGTCTTGTTATTTACAGGCTTCCGATTATATTCAAGTCCGTCTCGTTTGTAAGCCTCATACAACTTATCATATAACTCTTGGTCATATAAATTACCGGTATAGTAAGTTATATCGTAATTGTTAGGTTGTTCCTTAGGGACAAACTTGATTTTGTCATCAACGAAAAAAACCTCTTTTAACTGATCATTTTCAAGCATATAGATAAATTCATTATAGGCCTTTTCAATATTGGTGCTTTCCTCTATTTGCCTTTGTACAAAGGAAATCATATACCAGAGAAATAAAGCAGATAGCAAAGTAATAATTATAAAGCTTTTATTTGGTAAACCATTTTTGTTCTGCTTGTTGTCATTTTTATTTTCCATTAAATCCTCCATCTTCTATTTTCATGCAAATCTATAAAAAATTATAAGATTCAAACATTCTTTCACAATATATCTCATTATACTTATTGTATCATTATAAATCAATAAAATTGTTCTAAAAATTCTGTGACCAAACTGTGTTCACCGGGAAAATAATAAAATGGAGATACAATTTATGTATACTTATAAGAAAATGCAGTCTTTAAATGACTGCATTTTTTTATTCTTCGATATTGGGGTGAATGCTTGATCCATCGGATAAGGAGGTTAAAAAAGTAATAAAGGAACCGATAAATATAAATATATCAGCCAGATTGAAAACAATATTTTTAATAGGTTTTATGTTTATGGTGAAATAATCTATAACATAACCTCTCTTAAAACGATCTAAAACATTACTGGCTGCACCCCCTAGACATAGGGATAGGCCTAGCTTTTTCATAGACTTATGCTTACCTGGAATAATTATTACATAAGCCAAAGCTAAAACACCAAAGACTATGGCTGTTACCTTTTTAACCAGTTCCTTCTTATTATCCAGAAAATTTAGGCAAAATCCACTGTTATACTGCTTCTTTATGGTGACTTTGCCATTAAAAATATCTTTCCTTTTACCCATATGGAACTTATCTTCAATGTAATTTTTTATATTCCAATCCAGTAAAAATACAAATAGTGCAATTAGGAAAAATATCATATAAAGCCCTCCTTTATAACCGAATCTAACTAACATAAGTATCAACAGAATTAAATATTTTTAGACCAAGATACATAACTTTCTGTTAATTTTATTCCCATATCATTTCTTATATTCTGAAAAGAAGGATAGTGGACACAGAAGCTTTCCTTTTTAGACAAATTCCGCAATCTTTCACCCAGCCAAATATAATCCGGATCATATATAAGATCCACTCTGCCACTGGCAAATATATCTTTTATATTAGCAAAAGCACATGCCAACATTATAACATTTAAATCACTTTCGTATACGGTTATATTAGACCTAGGGCTTATGGCAAGAAGCTCCCGAATATGATATCCAAAACCAAGCCCGTACAGAATATATCTACTGGCTTCTTTTTTATACCAATGTTTTGCCAGCATAAGAGCTTCAAATGTTATCCTGCCGTTAGTATGAAAATAAAACTGGCTATTATTATTCTCAGCCACAAGAGTCATTAAACCACCAAAGCTAAACTCCACTCTATAACCTTCTTTAAGAAGTAACTGTGTGTCCATGGGATAATCTATTAACCTATCAATACCGACACTATGTTTAATAAGCCAGTTAAGATTTTCCTGGTACCGGTCTTTATCAAAGGCTATCTCCTCCTTGCCAATAATATGCTCCTGAACCTTGTTTATGAAGCTTATTAGCTTAATTTCTAGCAAATCTGCAAGAAGGATGTAGTCTTTCCTTTTATAAGAATCTAGGATAGAACTTAACATTCCCAATACAGAATCTGTTGATACCAAGTTAAAATACTCACTATCAGTTATAATTGCTTCAATAGAATTATTTATTAAATCCATGGAATCCGCAACTATTCCTAGGGCTAAATCATGCTGCTGCTTTCTAAAATAGCAGACAGCCCTATCTAATTGTTGAAGCAGGCTTATATTTTGTTCAAAAATAAATTTTATTTTTTCAGTCAAATAAGGTCACCCCTAATATTTATACTAAGAAATGTGTTGGGATGTAATCTGAATACATCTATATCTTACAACCTTCTTAGTATCCGAATTAATCTCATATACTGTCAGATATTTACCTGCTGAAACAGTTATATCTTGATCTTGTACGAATCCTATACCATCATTAATAACATTTTCTATATGAAGCCCTTCTACCTTAGTATCTGTTATAGTATATACCAATTGATTACCTTGGCGAATGGAACTTATCACCCTAACAGATGTGCTACCTGTCGTTTTACCTTTAGTAATTGTAGTTGTTAATGCAGTAGCAGGGGTTGGATTTTGTATTGCTAGTTTTACAGATGTTTTGTCTAGGGTACCATTTTCAAAAGTAATATTAAGAGCTCTGCTATAGCTGTTAGGCATACTATTTAAAGTGTTTACATCTAGGGAAACTTTCATGGTATATTCCACATTAGGATCTGTGGCTTCTATCTTATCCGGTGTGCAGGTAAAATTCAGTTCCCTGCTGCCATACTTGATGGATTTAATCTTAGTTTCAAAAGGAAGCTTTCCGATTTTATTTAGCCTAATATTAAAGGAAATCTCTTCTGTAATTCCCTTTACGAAAGTAAAACTCTTTTCATCAATCTTAGGTCCCGTAGGATATTCTACCTTGTATTTTAAATAGGTTGATGCTAATTCAAAATCCACCGCAGGGGTAGTTTTGGTGGCAGCCTTTGACTTAATTTCTTTCTGCCTAATATATAAATGACTTCCTTCAGGGGCCCTGCTGGCAAGTATTCTGACAGCCGAACTTTTTGATATAGTAGTCCAAGATGCTCTGCTGATATCAAAATTTTCACCGGGCTTTACTATGCTGTACTGATATGGATTATCCTTTGAGGCAGAAGGAATGGTAACTGATATACTGGCGGAACTGTTATAGGATATGTAGATATTAGGGTCTGCCTCATCGGTACTTGCCACAGTATCTTCTATTATCTGTCCGCTTAAGACTCTTTGTTCTTTAAGTGATATTTCAGATATTTTTGAAGCAGCTCTATTTGCCGTAGCATAATCCCTTACCTCTATAAGCATGGCAGGAAATCTGGTCTCCGGTGTTAATCCGTCCATGCCGTTCTTTAAAATATCAGCTAAAGCCAGCTCCCTTATGGATTTATTGGTAACTTTAACCCAGGAGCCGGTTTTCCCATCATAGGTAACACGGTATTCCTTACCATACTTAATCTGGGCTGTAAATTTTTCTCCGTTTACTCCTACTGTAGCGGGAGAGGCTTTCTTAGCAATCTTTAACCTAACTTCCTTGCTAACCCGTCTACCTTTAGTACCATCAGGATAATTTGTACCTTGGGTTACATCATTTTCGGCCTTAATTCTAAAATACAAGTCGGCACCTTTAACCTGCAGCTTTTCAAGCTGGGCAACCGTAAGAGTGGATGTATCTTTCCATGATCCGTTTTCACCTTTTTTCCACTCTAGGTCGTAATAATTTATAGGATCATCTCCTGTACCTGCAGAAGACATGATATTTAATAACTTTGCAATGTTATCTGATTTTTTAAGGCTGCTTATCTTATCATAACTGATGGAAACTTCTAGCCTTTTTGCCCTTGCTTTTAAAGTGACTCTTCTTTGGACATTATCTTCACCTTTTATAACAATAACCTGATCGCTTGTAGGCGACACCCAAGAAAAATCGATAGATGTAGTATCATCCTCATTATCATCTGCAGGAATTACTTCCCATGAATTTCTTGCAGCTTCATTTTCAGTGGCAAAGTAAATTCTTGAATTGCCCTTATTGTTGACTATGATATTTTCTTCCTTATAATCTACTGTGTCTATGGTCACAGAAGATGCTCCGTAGGCTGTATCATTAGCTGGTAAAAAAAACAGGAGCAACATCATTACCAATGGAAAGATAATCTTTAAAACATTTTTGCAATATCTCATTTTATGCTACCTCCGTTTATTAATCCTATATCAATACAGTATATTATGTTCATCGTAGCAAGCCGTCATTGTATAACAATATTTTCCTCTTAATATATTTATCGGATATACCTTATAATTGCTTAACTAATATTCTATAATTTATTTTAAAGCTTGTTTGCTCTATCTTGATCAGCATCTCCACAGTACATATGTAGGCTGTCAAAATCATTAGCAAAGTAATAAATATCTTTATTTTCCTGCACAAAAGGCTCAAAGAGCCTTGGAATAATATTATTATCACTATCTGACCTTAAAACAAACCCCGCTGCTTTCATTATATCTTTTGAAATCCCTAAATTATAAAATTCTATATATTCATAACCATTTTGTTTCATCATATCATCAATGAACGAATATAGCCCTGCTATATCTTCATCTATCCCTACAAAATCTACAATTTTGCAAATTTTTGTTCCTCTAATTTCAATTTCCCTCATAACAATTAAAGAATCATAAATATGATTTCCTTTATCTATTACGTAAACCTTATATTTATGAATTTGACTCTCATAATAACGGTGCCTTATGCACCATTCATCTTTATATGGAACCATATTCTTATATTTTTTTAAATCAATTAAATTACTTAGCTCCACGAAGGAAGTTATATGTTTTAGTTTGTAGTTTCCTGGTTTACCAGGTATTATATTTTTTTTATTAATGATGGCTACTTTATATTCATCTTTATCGGCTAATCTATAATAGTGATTCAATTTACCAGTACGATATCCTAACAATTCGTAAAGAACTGTAACATTTTGTCTGACTCCACAAGACGAAAGAACCCTATGATTTATATTGTTTTCTATGTAACGTATAAGATCGATACTGCTTAACTTATTCTGATTTTCTATAACCCTCAATAAAATTAATTGAAGATCTGTCTTTTCCTGACGATTTGTCATAACATAACCACATATACCATATATTTTTTTACTTTTAGCACCTTCTCCTAATACAAATAAAAGCTTATTATCTACAACGCAATAGTATTTAAAATACTCCGAATTATGAACAAAAATAAAATTTTCGTCCCAATATTCCTTTAAAAATTGCTGCAAGTTTTCAAAATCATTCAGTGTTGCTTCTCTAATAATTATATCTTCCACAGCCTACTCCTTCCCAATTTCCACTAATTCTATTATGCCTACACTAGTATTCATTAAAAAAGCTACTTTTTTATTATTTAAGGCTGGAGCTATTGCACACGGCTGAATCAGAAAATAACCTTTTTTTTGCAATGATTGTATACTGTTTTCTAAATTATCAGTCTCATAACATATATGATAAGGCATACTTCCATTTTTTTTAAGCATTTTACTAAGCCCTGGTGACTCTTCTGTTGGTTGTATCAATTCAATAAGATAATTATTGTTAGTAAGAAATGAAATATATATTTTTCGTGTATTATCATATATAACTTGATTTTTCAAAGTATATCCAAGTTCTTGAAATTCTTCTGTTGCAGTATTTATATCTTCTACTAGATAGCCTATATGATGTATTTTCATACTTACTCCTTGTTAATTTTTTTTTCTATTTCTTCTACAAACTCTCCAACGGTTTCAATCATTACTGCTTTATCTACATCCATTTTTATATTAAACTTTTTTTCAATGGATAATACAATGCGAATTTGACTTAGTGAATCCCAATCGCTAATATCGGATCGTTTTGTATTATTATTTATTTTTATTGTTTCGTCATCAAAAACATTTTTCATGATTTCCTGCAATTTGCTCAGTATTTCTGCTTTACTCATTTGTTTTCACCTCAATAACATGATTTTTATATTTATATAC
>Ga0209537_1000827_pt1 | contig 36891 bp, 36 predicted proteins | sample BioPla4DNA1_FD_187698 | JGI IMG/M metagenome (GOLD analysis project Ga0209537, IMG submission 187698) | Biogas fermentation microbial communities from Germany - Plant 4 DNA1 (SPAdes) (version 2) | ecosystem: Engineered > Bioreactor > Anaerobic > Digestate | place: Bielefeld, North...
CATTTATACCCCAATAAGCACGGGGAAGTTTCCAGTAAACTGAACGAACTATTTACCCCTAAAATTTTCCAAAAAACAGGCGAAAATCCGGGTATTTCAGAATAATGCTTCCAAATTGCTACCACGAATAAAAATTAAGCCTCTGAAACCCTTTATTTTACTGGGTTCAGAGGCATTTTGACGTCTATTCCCATTCTATTGTAGCCGGGGGTTTACTAGTTATATCATATACCACTCTATTTACATGGGGAACCTCGGCAGTTATACGTCTAGATACTTTATCTAACACTTCATGGGGAATTCTGGCCCAATTGGCAGTCATGCCATCTATACTGGTTACACCCCTTAAGGCAATGGTATAATCATAGGTACGTTTACCATGAGTTACACCCACACTTTTCATATCGGTTAGTACAGCAAAATACTGCCAAATTTCTTTGTCCAGTCCAGCCAATGCAATTTCTTCCCTAAATATTGCATCAGCTTCTCTAAGTATATCTAGCTTTTCACGAGTTACATCTCCTATTACTCTAATGGCCAGTCCTGGGCCTGGAAAAGGCTGTCTCCATACCATATGCCTTGGGATTCCCAACTCTTCCCCTACTTTTCTAACTTCATCTTTAAAAAGATCTCTAAGAGGTTCAATTATTTCATCAAATTCTATATCTTCTGGTAACCCTCCTACATTGTGATGACTTTTTACTAGATGGGCCTCATCACCACCACTTTCTATAACATCGGGATATATGGTACCTTGAACTAAAAAATCAACCTTGCCTATTTTCTTTGCTTCTTCTTCAAAAACTCTTATAAATTCCTCTCCAATAATTTTTCGCTTAGTTTCTGGTTCTGATACACCTTTTAGGCGATTGAGAAAACGATCCTGAGCATTTACTCTAATTAAATTCAAGTGGAACTGTTCTTTGAAAACTCGCTCAACCTCATCTCCCTCATTCTTTCTCATCAAGCCATGGTCAACAAATATACAAACCAGTTGATCACCTATAGCTTTATGTATTAAAACAGCTGCAACGGAGCTATCAACTCCACCAGATAAGGCACATAAGACCTTTTTATTGCCTACCCTTTGCCTAATATTTTCAATGGAGCTTTCAATAAAGCTGGCCATGTTCCAACTGCCTTCACAACCGCATTGACTAAAAATAAAACTCTTTATTTCTTCTTCATCCACATTATTTATTACCTTAGTAGGTATATTCAGCCCATTAATCTGTCTAATATATTTATTTTCACTAGAATCTTTTAAATCTTGAATTCCCGTCAATACTATGCCTTTTGGCTTTAAGTTTTTAATCCTTTCAATGGATACATTATAAGGCAGAATCTCACTATATACTTTTAAGTCTCGTATCTTACGGGCAATTTTTTGACTGGATTCACCTCCAAAGTTTAGAACCAATACTAATTCCTGTTTCATATATTGCTTTCCTCCTTGTAATAATAGAGTATAAATGGAAAAGAAAAGCCATGGAATGGCTAGTCAGTCCATAGCTTTTTCTTTTTGGCAATATTATTAGATTCCAGCACTATAGTTTGGTGCCTCTTTTGTTATATAAATATCGTGAGGATGATTTTCGCGTAGAGTTGCATTAGAAATCTTTATAAACTTACCATTCTTTCTAAGCTCTTCAATAGTAGGTGTACCGCAGTATCCCATACCGGCTCTTAGGCCGCCTATTAATTGGAAAACAGTTTCCGATAGAGGCCCTTTAAAGGGCACACGACCCTCTACTCCTTCGGGAACTAACTTCTTTGCATCCTCTTGGAAATAACGATCTTTACTACCTGCCGCCATAGCTCCTAAAGAACCCATGCCTCTATAAACTTTAAAACTTCTTCCCTGATATATCTCCATTTCACCCGGGCTTTCTTCAGTACCTGCAAGAAGACTACCGACCATAACTACACTAGCCCCCGCTGCAATTGCTTTGGGAATATCACCAGAATACTTTATTCCACCATCAGCTATAATTGGTACCCCGTAACGATCTGCCTCTTGAGCACAGTCATAGATTGCTGTTATTTGAGGTACTCCAACACCTGTCACTACCCTTGTTGTACATATAGATCCAGGTCCAATACCTACCTTTACACAATCTGCTCCTGCTTCAATTAGTTCTCTGGTAGCTTCTGCAGTAGCTACATTACCTGCAATAATTTGAAGATCTGGAAATGCTTCTTTAATTTTTCTAACCATGTTTATCACACCTACTGAATGACCATGGGCGGTGTCTATAGCTATTACATCCACTTTTGCATCTACCAAAGCTCTTACTCTGTCCATGGTGTCTTTAGAAACCCCTACAGCAGCACCTACCAGCAGTCTACCACTTGAGTCTTTAGCTGAATTAGGATACTGGATTGCTTTTTCAATGTCCTTGACAGTAATAAGGCCTTTAAGCATCATATTTTCATCTACTATAGGCAGCTTCTCAATCTTGTGCTTGCGCAATATCTCCTGGGCCTGTTCTAGAGTTGTCCCCTCAGGAGCTGTGATAAGATTTTCTGATGTCATGACATCCCCAATTCTTTTACTAAAATCTGTTTCAAATCTTATATCACGGTTGGTTATAATCCCTACTAATTTACCCTTCACTGTAATGGGAACACCAGAGATCCTATACTTTCTCATTAGTTCATCGGCATCAGATAGTAGATGATCTGGGGATAGAAAAAAGGGATCTACTATTACTCCATGCTCTGAACGCTTTACCTTATCAACTTGATCAGCCTGTTCTTCTATAGACATATTTTTATGGATGATTCCTATACCGCCTTCACGAGCAATAGCGATTGCCAGCCTAGCCTCGGTAACAGTATCCATGGCAGCACTCATCAAAGGTATGTTTAACTTGATGGTTTTGGTTAAGTTTGTTGTAAGATCAACTTCTTTTGGTAGCACTTCTGATCTTCCTGGTATAAGCAAAACATCATCGAAGGTTAATCCTTCTTTAACAAATTTATTGTTTATTTTAAACACTCTCCCTTCATTATAAAGCAATTAAGGTTATATGTACTTTCAATTGGTTAAATAAAAGTTCAATATGTTTAAAAGTCAGTTTATCAAAACCAACTAGCATTGTCAATAAAGCATTTTCCGTTTTTCTGGTTTATTTTCCAATCTTCTTTTCTCTGGCATAATAGAATAAATATTGCTGCGCGTATCCTGCCAATAAACCAAATTTATTCTCTGCAAACTTTCTAATATCCTTAAAAACCTTCATTTCATCATAATATAAGGTTTCCATAATGCGCTTAATCCACACGTCAACAGGAAAAGCCTGGCTTTTTCCCAAGGAGAATAAAAGTATGCAATCAGCTACCTTAGGACCTACCCCAGGACATTTTAGAAGATGTTCTTTGGCCTTTGCATAGTCAATATTCCTTAAGTCATTCAAGTTAATCTGTCCTTCTTTAACTAGCTGGGCTGTCCTCTGTATATAGGATGCTCGATAGCCACAGCCACATTCCCTTAATTCTTCTTCAGTAGCACTAGCTAGGGCTTCTACACTGGTAAACATATAGTATTCTTGATCTTGCCAAATAATTTTTTGTCCAAACTTATAGGACAACCTTTCTATTATAGATTTTATTCTCTTTATCCCATTGTTGGCTGATATAATAAAAGAGATTAAGGTTTCCCAGGGATCTTGATTTAATATCCGAATACCCCAGCCATACTTTACAGCTTTTTTCATCACCGGATCCTTAGATAATATATCTATAATTTCCCCATAATTGGTTTGTAAATCAAAATAGTTATACCAAAAGCTATCAAAATCTTTTAAAGTTGCATTTTCTATATAAAGTGTAGCTCCATCCCAAATTATTCGAACTACTTTATCTGCAACCACTCCTACATAACCTTTGCCATCCCAATTCCAGCGAAAAGCTTGTCCACATTCAAATATATGCTCTGGATGAAAATTAGTTAAACCTTCAACTTCTAAAACATTGGAATTATACTTTACTTGCATACTTCTTAGCTCCTGATGATAATCTTTCATGAATAGCTTTAGCTGCTTTTTTGCCTGCTCCCATGGCCAATATAACTGTTGCAGCGCCTGTTACAGCATCACCTCCAGCGTATACCCTATCTTTACTGGTAGCGCCTGTTTCTTGGTCTACTATTATACCTCCCCAACTGTGGGTTTTAAGACCATTAGTACTGGATATAATTAAGGGATTAGGACTAGTTCCTATAGCCATTATTACTATGTCTACTTCCATGATAAACTCTGTATCGGGTATAGCTATAGGCCTTCTCCTGCCTGAAGAATCCGGTTCTCCCAGTTCCATTCTTACACACTTTAGTCCTCTTACCCATCCGTCCTCCCCTATTATCTCCACAGGGTTGGTGAGAACATCAAATATAATACCCTCTTCTTTAGCATGATGAATTTCCTCAAGTCTTGCGGGCATCTCCTTTTCTGACCTTCGGTATACAATATGCACTTCCTCTGCCCCTAAGCGTAATGCGCTTCTAGCAGCATCCATAGCCACATTTCCCCCGCCTATAACTGCAACCCTTTTCCCTTTCTTTATAGGGGTATGGCTGTTGGGAAAATCATAGGCTTTCATTAGGTTAATTCTGGTCAAGTACTCATTGGCGGAATATACACCGTTTAAATTTTCTCCAGGTATATTCATAAATTTAGGAAGGCCTGCACCGCTTCCAATAAATACGGCTTCATAACCCTTCTCTAGTAGTTCATCTATAGTGATAGTCTTTCCAATAATTATATTGGTATAAATCTTTACTCCTAATTTTTTTAACCCCTCTATCTCCTGTTTAACCAGTTTTTTTGGTAATCTAAATTCAGGAATTCCGTATATTAATACACCACCTGGTTCATGGAAGGCTTCAAATATATGAACTTCATATCCCAATTTGGCTAGATCAGCTGCTGCAGCTAAACCTGCTGGTCCACTACCTACTATGGCTATTTTCATGCCATTTTTCTCTATATCCATGGACTCTGAGCTTTGCTTGTCCATAGTATAATCAGCAACAAACCTTTCTAATCGGCCTATAGCAACAGGCTCACCTTTTATCCCAAGAATACATCGAGCTTCACATTGTTCTTCTTGTGGACACACACGTCCACATATTGCCGGTAAGTTGTTGGTTTCCTTTATAACCTCCGCAGCTTTTTCTATATTGCCCTCTGCCACATGGGCAATAAATTTGGGTATATATACATTTACAGGACAGCCAGCTACACATCGGGGTTTTTTACATTGTATGCAGCGCTGTGCCTCCTGGATAGCCTCCTCCAAGGTATAGCCAAGAGAAACTTCTTCGAAATTATGCTTTCTGACTTGGGGATCTTGTTCTTTTACAGGTATCCTTGTAAGTTTCTTGCTCATATATCTTTCCCCCTAATACAATTTACAACCATGTTCAATCTGCTCCTCTTTTTTGTACATTTGCTGCCGCCTAATGGCTTCATCAAAATCCACTAAATGTCCATCAAACTCAGGACCATCAACACATGCATAGTAGACCTTTCCCCCAACTGTTACCCGACAGCCACCGCACATTCCCGTGCCATCTACCATTATCGGGTTCATACTAACAGTTGTAGGAATTTTATATTCTTTGGTGATTTGACAAACCGCTTTCATCATGGGTAACGGCCCTACAGCAATAACTGAATCATATTGATTGCCCTTGTCTATTAATTCCTTAACTATATCAGTGACAAAACCCTTATGTCCCAAGGACCCGTCATCAGTAGCAATATAGATATTGGAAGCAAGATTCTCTATTTCTTTTTGCAGTATAAGATAATCTTTGCTTCGTGCTCCAATAACAACATCTACATAAGTACCTTGTTCACTTAGATACTTTATCTGTGGATATAATGGTGCTATCCCTACACCACCTCCAACACACAAAACCCGACTTTGACCATCTAGCTCAGATGCTCTTCCCAAAGGCCCTGCAAAATCTTTTATGTGATCCCCTATATCAAGACTTCCTAAATCCTTGGTTGTATATCCTACCTCCTGAAAGATGATTGATACACTACCCTCATGCCTATCGTAATCAGCTATAGTTAAAGGTATTCTTTCTCCTAACTCGCTAACCCTTAGCATTATAAATTGTCCAGGCATAGCCTTTTTTGCTATCAATGTAGCTTTTACTTTCATTAGAACAATACCAGGGGCTAGGGTCTTTTTATCCATTATCTCAAACACCAATTTATCCTCCCATCACTATATTTAACAACCTAATCTGTTCTACTAGTTCAGCTGTTATATTCACGGCTTATAACGATGGCTATTGATTAGTTAGCGCCTTCGCTGATTTAGCTAAGAAAACTCGGCTCTTGTTTTTTCAAAGCAGCGATGGGCGAACGGTCAATAGCCATTATAATTATTGAACTAGCGCAACAAGTTAACTTATTCAAGTTTTATCTACTAAAATATTTTTTGTTAATACATTTACTTGTAGCACATTAATTCCGGTCAATTCCACGATATCATTAATAATATTTATCTGTATCTCTTTCATAATCTCATGAATTTTATATCCATACCGAACAATTATTTCTACGTCTATTACTACTCCGCCTGTATGACTGACAGAATCTACTTTAGTAACTTTATTTACGCCCTTTACTTTATAGGCATTATAATAAACTAGGGATTCCAGGGCAAAATCAGATATAAAAAATTTCCCCATATAACTATAGGTAGGCCTCATTACTGTCTTTTCTAAAGTTACCAGCTTCCTGCCCTTTCCTGTAAATCGGAAAATCCTTAGGGGGTTTAGCAAATATCCAGAAAAATCTTTTCTAATCTCAAGAGTGGGTACAGGAATCACATGTTTACCCTGTTCCTTTCTAATAGTTCTGGCTGCTTGTATTTCTTCTTTGGTGGCAACATCTTCAATCCTAATAATTTCCGTAGCAGGAGGCAATTCAAGGGTGCTCACAATTCTGTTAATCATATTAACAGAAGTACCTAATATCAATATGGCATCAGGGTTTTCTTTATCTATGGCTTCTCTAACTATAGAGGCATGCCCCTTGTCCATAAATAAGGCTCTACGCACTGCAGCTACCATGGTGGCTTCTCTTTTTGCAGATATACCCGCAACTACTTTACTTCCCCTGATAAATAAACCATCATCTATAATGTATAAAATATCTAATTCATTTGCAAGAGTGGAAGCTTTGTAACTCTTACCTGTACCACTAGGCCCTACCAAGCCATAGATTTTCAACCTTTTCTCCTCCCTGGCACTATTTAAAACTTTATTTATTTTAACATAAATTATATAAAATTCATAGCAGCAATTCACTATAGTTAGTTTTTAACTATATTTATTCATAAAAATGCCCTCCTACAGGTATAAGTTTACAAGATTTATCCTATGCTCCTATGAGGACATATCAAACTTTTCATCTAATTATTCGAGTTTTTCTCTTATAATTATAAGACTCTCCTTGAAAACTTCCCCATATGTATCTGCCAATGTTGCGCCATAAGCCCCTGTATAAATTTCTCTTCACCAAGGATAGCAAGTTCATTGTTAATCCAATCAAGAAGCTCTTTATTATCCATCTAAACAGCAGGTGCTATTGTAGATTTCTCGCCCAATGATAGTACACCCACAGTAAAGCCGGGATTTTGTCTAGCCGATACTATTACCTCTGTTAGGATTAAATACTACTAATGAATATCTTTTAGGGGCTGATCGATGGCTTGAAGATACCATTGCCCAAATAATTAAAAGTATAGGCATATCTGTAGTATAACTCAAAGTGAGCTTGCAGAAAAATGTGATATCCATCCAATCACCGTTAAGGATTGTGAAGATGATAAACTAAAAGGCAATAGTAAAACCTTACTTTAAAGCTATTGGATAAAAGAAAAAAGCAGATTTATAAATACATAGCAGCACATAGACAGACAAAAAAGGTAAATACAGGGCTTAGGGAATATATACACAAAATCTTTTCTTAAAAATTCATTTTTGATACTCCTATAAGGTATTACCAATAAGAGAAAATAGTGCGGAATAACCTAATGAAATAATACATAATGGTATAACACTCTCTTGGATATTAAGCAGTTCTTTTAAGGCCTCTACCCTCTCTTATCTTGGATAGACTCCAAGCCAAACTGAACCTAGACCTAATTCTGTTGCCATCAAAAGCATATTCTACATTGCAGCAGAGCATTCCTGAACCCAATATCCTTTATATCTTTCAGAACTAATATGCCGCATACAGATATTGCACGGCTTGCTTCATTTAGCATCTTAGAATATGGATGAACTTTGGTATCTCACTTAGATTTTCCTTATCATCAATTACAATAAAGTGCTCGCGCTGTTGATTGCCTGAAGAAGGTGCTGCCATACCAATTCTAAGTATTTGATATGTCAACCCTTTTTTGGACATATTTTTACCGAACAATATACTTAAAAATGTGTGAATTTATTTGTAATAATAATATTGCTTCTTTGGCCCTGTCAAGGGTAAAATGAATTCGCTGCGCTCACCCTTGACAAAGCCAAAGGCAATATTATCGTATAGTTACAAATTCACAACATTTCTATCTTGAATTCCATTAGCCTGCTTTTCCTTATATTCCATTGGTGTAAGATAATCCAATGATCCATGAAGCCTGTGGTTATTATACCAATTTACATAATCAGCAAGCTCCAACCATAGGTGCTCTAAATCCCTAAATACCATTCCTTTTATAAATTCCGTTTTAAGTACCTTATATAGGCTTTCCATAACAGCGTTATCATAAGGACAGCCCTTGTGGCTGAGTGACCTTTCTATTCCAAAAGCCTTTATAACCTCATCAATCAGCTTATTCTTGAATTCATTACCCCTATCTGTATGGAAGATCTCTATATCCGATAGAGGATATCTACAACTGAGAAAAGCCCTATACACTAACTCTGCGGTCTTGTTCCTGCCGGCAGAATACCCTATTATCTCTTTATTATGCAAATCTAATAAGGCGCATATATACATCCATTGGCCCTTTACCCTAACATAAGTAAGATCGCTGACCACTACTTCTAGCTTTTCTCTATCGCTAAATTCCCTGTTTACTGTGTTTGCAATATCATCTTCATTACAAGCCTGTTTTCTCACTTTATACTGGGCTACGGTATATTTGGATACTAACGAATACTTCTTCATGATTTGTCCTATTCTACGCCTGGATACCCTGATTTCTTCCCTTTCTAGTTGCTTCTTAATCTTTCTAGTGCCGTAATTATTCCTGCTTTCCCTAAATATCCTAATAACTGCATTTTCAAGTTCCACTTCTTCTTTAGAAATCTTATTAGATTTTTGTCTATTATTAATATGGTAATACACAAGACTTCTTGGGACCTTAAGAAGCTTACACATAGCGCTAATACTGTATTTATCCCTATTGGAGATAATTAGGTCTACTTTTTGCCTAGTATTAGCGCCGCTTGCTTTAAAATATCATTTTCCATTTCTAGTACTTTTACTTTTTTCCTGAGCGCAATTAATTCCTTTTCCTCTTCTGTCCGATTATCATCAATATTAAGCGATCCCGAGTCATTCAGTCTCTTGGCCCAGGTTTTGATCGTGGACTTTGCGATACCATATTCTCTATTGAGATCTGCCAGTGATTTCCCCCCATTAAATAAGGCTACTATTTGTCTCTTGAATGTCTCCTCATAACGTTTACCTCGTGCCATCTTGATTCCTCCCATAGCATATATTTTTATTATATCATTGTTCGGAATCAAACTGTCCTATTTAGTGTAGCCTATCCAATTTTGTCAATTTGTTCTTCGAAACCGATCACTATGGCATTGTTCTAATTAAAACTTTTTCTGATTGTTCGCTCTAATTACTGATAGTATTTCTTTTTTAAAATTCTTGTAGCAAACTCTATTTAAAAATATCCATATATCAAACCGACCAAGATAAAATTCAATATGGTTCTTATTAGATAATAACCACGCCTTTTCTCCAATCTTCCTAAATTTTATAGTATTGTAGCACAAAATAATCCTACTTTGCAGTTGTTTTGTGTATATTAAAAAACAAAATGATTTTATTTGTGCATATTACCAAACCTATCAAAATTTTAATAAAAACTAGTTCTATTTTTTTATTTTATCATATAATATAACAGATACAAAAAATTATACAATTGTCGAGAAATTTGTCTAGATGGGGGTGAATTTTTTGCGATACAAAATTGAAATGGAAATAACGATCGATCCCAATGGTCAAATCACACAGGACAGTATCCGTTTCATACCTCTCCTAAATTGGAGACACGGCAATATCATTAGTGAAACTGGTAGAATAACCAACAGCACATTTCAGTACGGGCTGATCACGTATCCAGCCTCAAGTCAACTACCCTTAGCTCAAGGGGATAAGATAAGGGTAAAATATATGGATATTGTCCTTCCAGTGACGATCTCTTCGGTACGTGGTAGGATTTCTGGTTTGACTAGGATTGTTAATGACTATCGTTTTAGGAGAAACTTTAATCCTGGTGACACCATTAATCTTCACTACGATCCAACTACCCGACTATTAGAAATAACATAATTTATGTTTTTTTCAATTTATGTTTGATTTAAGTGCGAAGAATAACAACAAACTTTAATCTTGTCTTTACATAATATTCTTCGCACTATTTTTATGATATGTCAACATATGCAAATCTATTCACAAAACGGCTATCATGGATCAAGTGAGTCCAAATATACCATTAAAATACTATTATTTAAACGCTTTATGCTTTCAATTCTTTCTATACAGTTACTCATATGTTAAAACTCCAATATACGTTCCAAGCTGAGGCTCACTTCCTAAGGGAATATTTGGCTGAGTCTCATATAAATGTCCGTAAAATCTAATCGGCTGGCTATTTCCAAAGCCTCCACCATTATCCATATATATGGAACTAATTTCCATGATTAGTTAGTAATCAAAACAGTCAAAGGAGCTAATTTAACAATATTATTATGTATAACAGCCGGAAATCTTTGTAGACACAGGCTATCCGGCTGCTTTTAAATTATTCCTGATCTTTTACTTTATCTTGATAATAGGGACAATAAGGGGTTAGAAAACAAATTTCACATTTTGGCTTTCTGGCATTACAAATCTGCCTACCATGATGTATCAACCAATGATGAGCATCTCTCCATTTATTTTTTGGTATATTCTCCATAAGCTGCTTTTCAGTTTCTAATACGTTTTTAGCATTAGCTAAGCCTAAACGGTTGGACACCCTAAAAACGTGAGTATCCACAGCAATAGCGTCAACGTCAAAGGCATTGCTGGCCACTACATTAGCTGTTTTTCTACCTACCCCGGGCAATGTTTGAAGAGTCTTAATATCACGGGGGACTTGTCCATCAAACTTTTGTACCAGAATCTTACAGGTTGCGATAATATTTCTACTCTTGGTTTTATAAAATCCACAGCTTTTTATATGAGGTTCCAACTCTTCAGGTTCAAGGGCTGCAAAATCTTCTGGTCTAGGGAATTTTTCAAAAAGGCTTGGGGTTACCTTATTGACCTGTCTATCAGTACACTGAGCAGAAAGTATTGTAGCAATTAGCAATTGAAAAGGATTATCATGTTTAAGCTCAGTTCCTGCTCCACGGTATCTTTCCTCTAGCAGTTCAAGTATCTTATCCATATTTTCTTTTGTATTCTCCATTTTTGTCATCCTTTCCCTATATTTCTTATCTACAATATTAATCTTTCATTAATCTATCGCGAATTAATCCTTGATAATCGAAATATATAATTCTCAAATAATATCTTTATCTTATTATGCCATAACTAATCTATTAATTAAAATCTTTATTAATTTAATTGATTGTTCTAATTCAGCAGTTACTACTTTATGAAATATAATGGCTGTTATAAATTGTAGTGAATCATGAAAGATAGGTGTTAAACTAGCCCAATAAATTGGATTTAATCATTTTATACAGCTAAAAATAAAAGTCAGTAATAAATATATACACAATCTTATATAAATAAAATATAAAATATCCGGAGATAAGCTTTCCATTGCTGAAATCCCCGGACACTCACACTATATTAAGGGTATTCTTACTAACTCGCTATGATTTCCTATCCGCTTCATTGAATAAAAACCTACTATGGGAATTCTATGTTGCTTGTATATTTTATAAACATTTGGGGTTAAATGGGGTGAAAATTTAACAGATAGTCCACAGCCTAAGGCTACCCCTTTAGGAGTAGAAATTATTTGGGAATCATAGCCTGCATTCTTTAACAACTGACTAAAGTATAATGCATGCTGCCGTGAATTAAAAGATACAAAATTATATTCTTCAACCAATGACATAGGTTACCTCCTAACCTTTTATCTGTATTGAAGGCCTAGTTTTTTCTATTACTAATATATTTTTTATATTTATTTTTGTTACACTAAGAATCGGAGGAATCAAAATGATATATATGGACAATGCTGCAACATCCTGGCCCAAGCCCAACTCAGTTTACACCAAAGTACTAAAAACCATGAAAAAATATGGAGCTAATCCCGGCCGCTCTAGCCACACTATGGCTGTAGAAGCAGCGAATATAATCCTTTACGGAAGAGAAATGCTTTGTCAATTGTTCAATATTTCCGATCCCTTTAGAATGATATTTACCTTTAACACAACTGACAGCCTTAATCTGGCTATTAAGGGGATTTTAAAGGAAGGTGATCATGTTGTCACTACTTCCATGGAACACAATTCAGTTATAAGGCCTCTTATGCATTTGGCTGATTTTGGAATCGAGACTACCATAGTACCTGCCGATAGTCAAGGACTTATAGATCCTAAAGATATAGAAAAAAGTATAAAGCCTAATACACGACTAATTGTAACTACCCACGCGTCCAATGTAACAGGCACCTTGCTGCCTATTGAAGAAATTGGTGCAATAGCAAGAAATTATGGAATGTACTACCTATTGGATGCTGCTCAAACAGCAGGCTGTCTTGCTATGGATTTATCCAAATTACCAGTGGATTTAGTTGCCATGCCTGGACATAAGGGTTTGCTAGGTCCCCAGGGAACCGGTGTGCTTTATATTAGGGAAGGCATAGAATTAAAGCAAATTAGGGAGGGAGGCACTGGCAGCCTTTCGGAAAGCATATATCAACCAGATTTAATGCCTGATCGATATGAATCAGGAACTCTAAATACTCCTGGGATTGCTGGGTTAGGAGCTGGTGTAGAATATATCCTAAATTATGGGCAAGAAAAAATTACAAAACATATTGCCAATTTGGAAAAATTGTTTATAAACGCATTCTCTCAAATAGAAGGTGTTAGAATATATGGCCCTACCAATATGAAGCAGAGAACTGGAATTATATCTATAAATATTTGGGATAGAGATTCACGAGAAATAGTAAATATTTTAAGTCAAAAATATAATATTGCAACTAGGGGCAGTTTACACTGTTCACCTCTTGCTCATGATACTATAGGTACTAAGGAACAAGGGACTGTAAGATTTAGCCCTGGGATATATACCACTTTAGATGAAGTTAAGACCTGTATTAAGGCAGTGGGAGAAATAAGCAGAAAAATTAAGATCCGCAGCATTTAAAGCTTGCGGATCTCTATTTATAAAGCTCTCAGTAGCTTTTCAAGTTTTCTTCTTTGATTGCTATCCATCATAGGCAAAATTGTTCTAATCATCTGTTTAGCTTTATTGGCCGTTATACCTGCCTGACCTGATTTAATTAGCTGTGCTATCTCTGCAATTACTTGATTTTCAGGTTTACCTTCCAACTTATCAAATAACCCAGCCATTTTCTGCAAATTATCTTTATTAATATCCAATTTCATTTCACCCTTTCCCCAAGATTCAATTCTAATATCATCCTATTCATAAATGTATGCAATGATACTGTAAATCTGTATTAAACCTATATTTCATTCACATTTTATTGACTACAGCATAATATGAAAAATATAGGTCTATAAAGGAGGTATCCTATGGAAAAAAGAGATATACCCCCCGGCTTCACCTATGCACGACCTAGTCAAAGAAACCCTATACCCATTGTCTGGTTAATACTACTTGTTTCACCGTACATAAAGAGATATAAAGCAAGTACTGTTTTAGAAGAAAGCGAAATTAATACCTTTGATGATTCTGATACAATCTTAGATATGCTATCTTCTATCTATCCTTATTTAGATTTAGAATATCAGGATGGAATAAACTTCATTTTTGGTCTAGCAGAGGTTAAAGCTATATTAAACAGCTTACTTAGGGGTACTTACTATAAATTCAGCAGACTGGACACTGGTATTCAACCTATGAGCCCCCAAGAAAGAGTTATTGGTATTATAAGGTCCTTACAGCCTTATATACCTCTGGAAAATCAAGCCCATATAAATCGAATTCTAGATACCTTTAGTAGTGCTAAAGAATTGATCTATCGACTAAATAAATTTAAGCATCAGAGTCTAGAAGTGCAAAACTCAAACAAAAACAATCTAGAAAAAGCAATGGAACTCATTGATATTATAAAGTTGTTGATTCCAAGGGAACAACAGCACAACATTAGTAAAATTAGCAATATTTTAAGAATGGTAGAAACTGTTGAACTAGCACAACTTCTTAAGTCTCCTGAAGAAGATGCAATGCCAACAACGACTGAGAATAAAATTGTCGCAAATACTGAAGAAAATATCACATCTTCTTCTGATCCTGATATAGAATCTGACAAAAAACCCATGGATCTAGAAGCAATATCCCATTCCCTTAAATCAATGATGAAGCCTGAGCAGGCTAAATCTTTAGACCTTATCATGAAAATGGCTCAATTGCTTGCCCAAGATTCTACAGAAAAGGAAAGTGCCGATTGAACTTACTCAACCGGCACTTTTTATAAACTATGCTGTAAGCGCGGTCTTAACAGTTACGCCTTTTAAATTACCTAACCTTCCCGTTAAAGCGCCTATCTCGTCAGTATTACCTTCCACGATAATGGATATTACTGAAATTCCTCGCTCCCTATAGGGTATACCCATTCTCCCTATTATAAGAGAAGAATACTGTGTTAATATTTCCTGGACAGCGCTTCCTGATTCTTTGTGATTTTCAACTACAATTCCTACAACCCCAATTCTCTTTTCCAAACCCAAATACCCTCTTTCAAAATTTTAGTATTTCTTATATTATATCCTAGCTGGCGGGGTTTTGACAACTAATATGGTTGCGTCATCCAACATCTCATTCCCGGCCAATAGGGTCTGATAGGCATCAGCAAGTCCTTGACATATTTCTTTTGCAGAGTAATTTTCCATTCCCCTTAAATATTCCATTATATTTTCCGTCCCAAATAAATCGGGCCTCTTTCGGTCTATCTCACTTAAACCGTCGCTATAAAAGACTAAGATATCTCCTGGTGCTAAATCAATGGTCTTGGTCTCATAGTTTGGCTTAAAGAATCTACCAAATTTACAAATAGGGAATCCATCAAGCTTTATATGGGATACCTTGCTGTTGGCTTTGATAATTACGGGATAGGTATTCATTCCTGCTGATGCATAGCTTAACTTCCTAGTTTCAGTATTGTATATGCCATAGAATAATACTACATACATTTCCTCAGGAAAGGACATGTTATTGTAAACATGATATAAATTCATCAAAACCCCTCTTGGGGTCAAGATGCGATACCTACCATCCTCATAATCTATCCTAAACCTCATATTTTGATTTATAAAAACATTTAGCATGGCTGCAGAAACGCCATGTCCAGCAACATCCCCTATTAGGATACCAATATTTTGCTCATTCAAACGAAAAACATTGTAAAAGTCACCACCTACTTGCTCGCAAGGAAGATATTTGGCAGCAAACTCCATACCTGGAACCTTTGGAAATTCCGTGGTCATCAATGCCATTTGGATATGCTTAGCATCATTTAAGTTTTTGATTATTTTTTCATTGGCGCGGGTTATCTCCTTGGTTCTTTCCTCCACAGATCTTTCTAGATCATCAACATAATTATTTAACTTCTTCTTGGCTTCTGATAGCTCATTATAGGGCTTCTTAATATTGATGACAAATAAAGCACGAAAAAGTATATAATGGGCTATGAATTTATAAAAATGACCTAGGAGATTGTAGGTATCATATACATTATTATACAATGAAAAGGACATTTCACCTAAACCAGCAATAAAAAAACCAACAACTAAAAAGATATATTCCTTATCTCCGTTGCTCTTTATATATTGCCTATAATAAATAGCTGCAGTTACTATAAGAATAGCAGATATAAAAAACCCAACACCTATTCTAAGTGAAGTTAAACCTTCTCCTTCCATATTCATGGGGGGAAATAGGTTTGGATTATAAACTATTAAGCCAATAATTAATAAAGTTAAAATAATATCTATTGCTATATATACACCTTGATGACCCTTTATCTTTTTGTAGCCAGGGACAAGGCTTGCAATAAGCATACCTATAGACATAATTAGTCTGGAAACAAGCCATAAAGTTGTAGCCTTTTGCGGAGTAGAAACTGTTAAAAAATTAGGCATCCCTTTGTAGGAAAAAGTATGCATAATGTCAAGAAAAGTAACTGACAAAAATGTGCATGCGATTATCAACATAGAAGCTGACTGTGTCTGCTCCGATGTATAGTATGTAACGGCAAAAACACAAAAGGCCATTACAACAGCTGAAAACTCTAGAATAATATGTAAAACTAGAAGAGCATCAGCTGATAATACAAAAAAAGACCTATCTTCATAAAATTTGGCCAAAGCAAAGATTAGGATGGTTGCTGTAAAAACTCCTAATATTATACTCCAGTCTTTCCATTGCCTATTCTTTTTTAATTTATCCTTTAAACCCCCCATAAAACACCTTTCAAAAATATATTTAATCTCTTATTGTGATTTATGATTATGGTATAATAACAGAACTATATTGGGCTATTTTATCAAGCTTACAAATGAATCTGTCTGTTGGTTATACCTTCAACTTTACCAATTCCATAGCCTAGAGAAAAGCTCTGCATCATACTATTAGCTATTAAAATCTCCAGTATCTTCCTTTCTTCTGGTCCCAATCCCACATCCCCTACACGCATATACTCTTGGGTTTTTTCAAAAGCAATTTGGAATATTGCTTTTCTTGTTCCCGAATATTGCTTATCTAATTTCTTGTTTCCTTCCTTGGTAAATTTTTTAATCATTTGTCCAGTTTCCACTTAAGCCACTCCTTCCACATTAGTCTATATTTGAATATTTTCCCTAACCACATTTTTTATTCAAATATAGGCTAATATTCCTATAGAAGGATAGTTATAGAAAAGTAATCTGCACTGGATCATGGGGATAAACCAAATTTGAAACCTGCAAACCTATAAGTCTAATAGGCTTAATCAAAGGCACTCTGCAGCTTAATATATCTGAGGAATACTTATATAGGATGTGAGGTGAATCTGTAGCTCTATCTAAAGTAGTACCTCTAGTTATTACTTTAAAATCGTTGTATTTTATTTTGACAGTAATAGTTCTGCACTTTATTCCCTTATTATACATTCTATCGCTTATAGCTTGAGAAAAAACCTTCAGATACTTTCTTAAAACATTTAAATCCCTAGTATCCTCTTCTAAAGTTGTTTCTTCTCCCATACTTTTTACTTCCTGTTCTACTTGAACTGGACTATAATCTATACCTTGACACAGTTGTATTAGTTCATGGGCCCTTCTACCCCAGTTTCTCAATAAAAACTCATGGTCGTATTGTAGTAAATCTCTTACAGTAAATATGCCTATATTATTAAGCTCTTTTTCAGTTTTCTCCCCTACCCCCCAAATCTTTCTTATAGGTAGTTCAGGTAAAATGCGCTGTACATCATCAGGGGTAATTACAGTAAAACCATCTGGCTTTTTCATATCTGATGCTAGTTTTGCTAGAAATTTATTGTATGAAACTCCTACCGACGCAGTCAAGCGGGTGCATTGGTATATGTCCTCTTTTATTCGCCTAGCTATTTCCACTGCATTGCCCTCTTTTACCTCCAAAAAAGCTTCATCTATAGAAATCGGTTCTATTATTGGCGTATATTTTCTGAAAATAGCATGAATCTTTCTAGATTCATTTTTATATTTGTCCATATTTACAGGTAAAAAAATGGCCACTGGACATAGTTCAGCCGCTCGCTTACATGACATGGCCGAGTGAATTCCAAACTTTCTTGCTTCATAGGATGCTGTGCTTACAACACCTCTACCATTTGGATCTCCCCCTACAATAACTGGTTTGTCTTTATATAGAGGATTATCTCTTTGCTCTACAGCAGCATAAAAGGCATCCATGTCCACATGAATAACTCTAAGCTCTGTCATTCTAATCCTTTGCACCTCTCATCAAGGTACTAATCATCTTGAAAATTGCTTTCAATTAGCCGTGTAATATCATTCATTGCTTCAACTTCATCGGGTCCTACGATTTTAACAGCAAATTTGGTACCTCCAAAAATACCAAGAGCTAGTATTGATAAAAGACTTTTACCATTTCCCGACTTATCTCCCTTGATAACTCTAATCTCTGATTTATAGGAGCTAGCTACTTTTGTAAATTTAGCAGCTGGTCGAGCATGTAACCCAGTTTCATTACCTATTACAAACTCTTTTTCTATCATCTGTTCCCTTTCCCCCAAATAAAATGATATATGTGTAATAAATTTATCTTGCTATTATTAGTATAATATCCTAAAAATAAAATCTTGTCTACTACCCAAAAAAATGCCATCTAAATCAGAGATGGCATTTTTGTTAGTATATATTCTATTTTTTTGTCCAAAATTCCCTTTTTTAGAAATGGATTGCCCAACCTTCTGCACTACGAGCAGCCTCCATTACTGCTTCTGATAGAGTGGGATGAGCATGAACCATGGTTGCAATATCTTCAGGAATCAACTCTCCCCATTTAGCCAATAATAATTCATGAATAAGCTCAGTAGCTTCAGCTCCTACTATATGAGCGCCTAATATTTCACTAGTAGAAGGATCATATAGTATTTTAACCATACCCTCAGATTTTTCTATAGCTACAGATTTTCCGGCTCCTCTATATGGAAATACTGCTTTTTTATAGTCTATGCCTTCTGCCTTGGCTTTTTCTTCTGTATAGCCAAAACTAGCAATCTGGGGCTCGCAATAAACTGCACTTGGTATTACATTTATATCGATTCTAGGCTCCGGGTTAAGCCCTGCTATAAACTCAGCGACTATTTCCCCTTCTTTAGACGCCACATGGGCCAAAAGAGGAGAATTAACAATATCTCCAATGGCAAATACACCTTTAACTTTAGTCTGATAATAATCTCCAACTGGAACAAAACCTCTATCTGTCTCTATCCCAATATTCTCTAGACCAATTCCTTCAGTATTAGGGGTTCGACCTACTGCCACCAGCACCTTTTCTACTTCCTGCTCAATTTTATTCCCTTTTGAATCCTCCAAAGTAACAGAAATCCTGTTATTATCCATTTTATCCATAGATACAGCTTTGGTGCTGGTATAAAACTTGATGCCCCGCTTTTTAAGAGATTTTTGTAATATTCCTGTTATCTCCTTATCTTCAAGAGGAAGGATACTATCCATCATTTCAACAACGTATACCTCTACACCAAAGGCATTTAGAATATGGGCAAACTCTATACCTATAGCTCCTGCTCCTAATATAATAATGTCTTTAGGCAGCTTCTCTAACATAAGGGCACCTGTAGAGGATATAACGGTATCCTCATCAATGGTAAAGCCTGGTATCTCCCTTGGCCTAGATCCTGTAGCAACTATAATGTTCTTGGCCGTAAAACGCTTATCATCTCCAACTAATACTTGATTAGGAGATTCGATAAAGCCTTTGCCTTTAATAAGTTCTATATTATTTTTCTTAAGAAGATATTCTATTCCTCTAGCAAGAGTATTGGCTGCCTTTCGGGACTTTTTAAATACCTTTGAATAATCAAATCCGGATTTATCCAATTTTATGCCCATATCCTCCAACATCCTGCTATTTCTAAACACTTCCGCTTGGTTGATTAAAGCTTTAGATGGAATGCAGCCTACATTTAGGCAAACTCCACCTGGCTTATCCTTTTCAATTACAGCCGTCTTTAAGCCTAGTTGGGAAGCACGAATGGCCGCCACATATCCACCGGGGCCGGATCCGATTACTAATAGATCATAATCATATTTAACTTCCATATCTATCTTTCTCCTTCATCAGTATAGTGCTTTTATAGGATTTTCTATGATATCCTTCAAATCTTTTAGAAAAGCTGCTCCCACAGCACCATCTATAACCCTATGATCACAGGACAGGGTCAAGGTCATAAGAGTCTGAATCTCAATGCTATTACCATTAGTGACAACCGGCTGAGGTTCCATTTTCCCTACTGCAAGGATAGCTGAAGCAGGAGGATTGATTATAGCAGTAAATTCTTCAATTCCAAAGGATCCCAGATTACTAATGGTAAAGGTGGCTCCTGAATATTCCTCTGGAGTCAATTTATTTTCCAAGGCCTTGCTAATAAGCTCCTTTAACTCCTTCTCAATTTCTATAATCCCTTTGTTACCACAATCCCTAACCACCGGAGTGATAAGCCCATCATCTTGAGCTACTGCCAGCCCTATATCAATGCTACCGTGTCTTAATATAGTATCCTTCTGCCACGTAGAGTTTATTATAGGATGCCTCTTTATAGTTTCAGCAACAAACTTAATTAAAAAGGCATTTACTGATACTCTGCTCTCTAAAGTTTGGTTAAGGGCTTTTCGTGCCTTCATAAAATCATCAGTTCGCACCTTGAGCCTTAAATAATAATGAGGTGCAGAAAATTTAGATTCTGCAAGCCTTTGAGCAATTATAGCCCGCTTAGGACTCACTGGTATTATTTGGTCTTTTTCACCAGGACTAATAACTTCGAAGCTGGCTGTAGATGGTGTGGCTTCAATATATGATACTATATCTCGCTTAATAATTCTACCCCTAGGACCACTTCCCTTAATAACAGCCAGATCTATCCCACGCTGCTCTGCCAGTCTCCTAGCTAATGGTGAGGCCATTATCCTATCTATCTTAGGAACGCTAATCCTATCAGATACTACTTCTTTCCTTATATCACTTGGCTGCACATCTTCTTTAGGATAAACTTCTGGAGATTTTTCGCTCACGACATCTCTTTTAATGCTGGACAACAATTCTGTTATATCCTCTCCCTCTTCCCCTATTATTGCAATGGGAGTTCCAATGCTGGCCTGTTCTCCTTCATTGACCAATATCTTAAGAAGGACACCTTCCTGTATTGACTCATAATCCATAACAGCCTTATCTGTTTCAACCTGACATAATACTTCTCCCGATTCCACCCTATCTCCTTCCTTCTTTTCCCACTTAGAGATGGTCCCTGTCTCCATTGTAGGGGATAGAGCTATCATTAAAATTTGTTCCGCCATGGTTTCCCTCCGTTCTATTGAGAATTAAATATATAGCACTTTCTTTACCCCATTGATAACCTTTTCTACAGAAGGCTGAGCGGCTAACTCCAATTTATGGTTGTATGGCATAGGTACATCTTCACTTGTTACCAGCTCCACAGGCGCATCCAAATAATCAAAGCAATACCTAGAAACCATCCAACCCACATGGGATGCTACACTAACCATAGGCCATGATTCATCAACTATTACGCATCTATTGGTTTTTTTAACGGAATTATAGATAGTCTCCTCATCTAATGGCCTTAGAGATCTTAAATCAACTATCTCAGCCTGTATACCTTGTTTTTCTAACTCCTGGGCTGCTTGTTCTACTACGCGTAAAGGCTTTGAATAGGTGATTATGGTAACGTCACTGCCTTCCCGCTTTATATCAGCCTTTCCTATAGGGATAAGGTATTCCTCTTCAGGTACTTCTCCCTGCCATGCATACATTAACTCTCCTTCCAAAAACACCACAGGATTATCATCCCTAATAGCTGACTTTAGAAGTCCCTTAGCGTCATAAGGTGTTGCTGGAGCTACTACCTTAAGCCCAGGAATATGAACAAATAAGGTCTGAAGGGCCTGTGAATGCTGGGCAGCCAAATATTCCGCAGGTCCGTTAGGTCCTCTAAATACAATGGGTACCTTAAACTGACCTCCCGACATATATCTCATCTTTGCAGCATTGTTAATGACCTGATCTAAAGCCATTATTGAAAAGTTAAAGGTCATCCATTCAACTATGGGCCTTAATCCAGCCATGGCAGCTCCAATTCCAACCCCTGTAAAGCCCTCCTCTGTGATAGGTGTATCAATAACCCTCTTTGGACCATATTTATCTAATAGCCCCTGGCTAACTTTATAGGCGCCATCATACTGACCTACCTCTTCCCCCAGTAAAATAACATTTTCATCCCTGGCCATTTCCTCATCCATAGCACTCCTTAAAGCTTCACGATAAGTAATTATAGGCATTTTCCATCCCCCTTTACCATCTATTAAAATTCACTCTAAGCCAAAACATCTTCATACAAGGCTTCCAATCCTGGCTCCTCACTCTTTTCTGCAAATTCAACAGCCTGATTTGCTACTTTTTTGCATTCATCATCTATTCTTTTGTACTCTTCCTCAGTTAAAATATTTTTTTCTACCATAGCATTTTTGAATAATAAAATAGGGTCTTGTTGTCTATATTCTTCCAGTTCTTCCCTGGTTCTATATTTTGCTGGGTCACTCATGGAATGGCCTCTATACCTATAGGTCTTTATTTCCAAAAAGCTTGGAAGTCCTTGCTCACGAGCCTGTTTTACAGCCTTTTTGGTCTCTTCGTATACTTCTAATACATTCATGCCATCCACTTGCTTGCCAGGAATACCATAGGAATTACTCATTATATAGAAATCATGGACTGATGATACTCTCTGATAGTTAGTTCCCATACCGTACTGGTTATTTTCACAAATATATACAATAGGAAGATTCCATATTTTGGCCATGTTCAAGCTCTCATGAAAAGCCCCCTGATGTATGGCACCATCCCCAAAGTAGCACAGCACAACTCCATCCTCTTCCTTATACTTTATCTTCAAAGCCACCCCTGTCGCCAAAGGAATATGTGAACCTACAATACCATGGCCTCCGTACATATGATTTTCCGCATCAAACAAGTGCATAGAGCCTCCCTTGCCTTTTGAACAGCCAGTTACTTTTCCAAATAACTCCGCTATTAATACTCCTGGATCCATACCACATACAAGAGCGTGACCATGATCCCTATAAGTTGTTAAAACATAATCCTTACTTAGATCAATAGCTGCTATAGAACCTGTAGCCACTGCCTCTTGACCTATATATAAATGACAAAAACCTCCGATCTTTTGCAGACCGTACATCTGCCCTGCCTTTTCTTCTACTCTTCTAATAAGCACCATATCCCTAAGCAATTTCAATAAGAAATCTTTATCATATTTTTCAACAGGAAAATCCCGGCTCATTTATCTCCCTCCCCAAAACCAATTCTTTCTGTCCTCCCCTTCATTGGTTCAAAATACACCGCTTCTTCCAAAACAGTCTCCAATACTACAAATTCGGTATTTTCAAGATTTATCTTCCAAAACACATTTAGTCTCTTACCAATGCTTTGAAGAATCTCCGTTTTCATGGAAGGATTATCAATTATGTTTATATGTCCTTTTATATTAATAATGCGATCTAATGCCCTACTTTGTATCATCCACTCCACCTTGGGATTTTTGCTTAACTCATCTATCTTTTTTGAATTCTTAGCAGCTACTGAATATATAAACCCTTGCCTATCCTTTAAAGTAGTAGGGGTCATCCATCGCATTTTGGGTCGTCCATCATCATCCACAGTAGCCAAAATTGCAGTTTTTGCATCAGCTATAAGGCTATCCAGACAGTTAAAAAACTCATACTTATACAATCCTCATACCTCCTATCTCAAATCCTAAATACCACTTATTTTTATATTTCATATAAACTGATATCATACCTGCTAAACTAAAATATGTTCCTATCTCCAAAAACAAAAAAGACGCCTCTTAATAGAGACGTCTTCGTCTTGATGTCTTAAAACCTTTTGCTCATAATCTGACAAGAAATTTTCTAACCTATCCAGAGCTTCTTTTAAATCTGTCAGATTAGGTAAAAATACTATCCTAAAATGATCAGGCTCTGGCCAATTAAACCCAGTACCTTGAACCAACAGAACCTTCTCCTGTAACAGAAAATCTAGAACGAATTTTTCGTCATCCACAATATTGTAACGCTTTACATCTATTTTAGGAAACAAATAGAAGGCTCCCTTGGGCTTAACACAAGAGATTCCAGGTATACTATTTAACCGCTCCCATGCATAATCTCTCTGCTCTCTAAGCCTACCTCCAGGACTTACATAATCCTTTATGCTCTGATAACCTCCCAAGGCTGTTTGAATGGTATATTGGGCTGGCACATTGCTGCACAGACGCATTGAAGCTAGCATATTCAATCCCTCTATATAATCCTTAGCTCCAGATTTATCACCACTTATAACCATCCAGCCTGCCCTAAATCCAGCAATTCTATGGGACTTGGACAGACCATTCATAGTTATAAACAACACATCATCTGCTAAAGAAGCTATAGAAGTGTGAGTAATTTCATCATATAAAATTTTATCATAAATTTCATCGGCAAAAATAATTAAGTCATGTTGTCTTGCTAAATCAATAATCCCCTCCAATATTTCTACAGGATAAACCGCTCCTGTAGGATTATTGGGGTTAATAACTACAATTCCCTTTGTATTGGGCGTAATTTTTTTTGCCATATCCTCTAGATCTGGACACCAGTCTGATTGCTCATCACATATATAATGTACAGGTTTCCCTCCTGCAAGATTAACTGCAGCAGTCCACAGAGGATAATCTGGAGCTGGTATCAAAACTTCGTCTCCGTTGTCCAACAAGCCCTGCATGGACATCATAATAAGTTCGCTAACTCCATTACCAATATATATATCCTCTATGCCAACTCCCTCAATATTCTTCTCTTGGCAATAATGCATTACAGCTTTTCTAGCAGAAAAAATTCCTTTAGAATCACTATATCCCTGGGCGTTCTTCAAATTCATAATTAAATCAACTATTATTTCATCAGGCGCATTAAGGCCAAAGGGTGCAGGATTACCAATATTTAATTTAATTATATTGTACCCTTCCTCCTCCAGCCTTTTGGATTCATCCAATACTGGTCCTCTTATATCATAACAAACGTTTTCCAGTTTCTTCGATTTCTTTATTATTCTCAATTAAATTCGCCCTCCCACTTCACATCTTTGGCCATCACTATAACAGCTTATCATGTCAACATCAAGAACCACCAGAGTCGAAAAATAGGGCAGGGCGGTTCCATAGTAATTACTAAGAATTACTTATTTTCAAGAAAGAACTTTTCAGCAACCTGCTGATTAACCAAAGGATGTACTGCACTTTCCTCTATGTGTAAATTATAGTTTTCTTTTATATATATCTTACAATCTAGACTCTTTTCCAGAATCTCAATATTCTTTTCCCCATCTTCTGTCCATAACCTAGCCACATTTGGATGTACTTCCACCACCACGCCCCATATCTTAGATGTCTTTACCATATTCTCAATCTCTTTTTCTACTCTTGCAACTATCATAGCTTCGGAATATACTCTGCCAGTTCCATGGCAGTAGGGACAGGGTTTTAGTAGTTTAGATGATAACCTGCTTCTTACTTTTTTTCTGGTCATCTCTACCAAGCCCAAACCTGTAAAGCCTACAACATTGGTCTTGGTTCTATCTTTTTTTAGAGCATTTTTAAGAACTTCCAGCACTTTATTTTTACTCTCTTCTTGAGTCATATCTATAAAATCAATAATGATAATGCCTCCAATATCCCTAAGTCTAATTTGATGTGCAATTTCCTGGGCTGCTTCCAAATTAGTCTTAAGCACTGTATCTTCTAAATCCTTTGAACCTACAAACTTTCCAGTATTAACATCAATAACTGTCAATGCTTCCGTTGTATCAATAATTAAATAACCACCATTTTTAAGCCAAACTTTCTTTTGGATAGCCTTTTCTATTTTGGATTCTATGCCATAGTACTGGAATACTCCTTCCGGCTTATCAAAAAGCACCATCTTCTTTTCCAGCCCTGGAAAAAGAACACCAGCAAATTCTAAAGTTCTTTCATACTCTTCCTTGTCATTAATTATAATTTTCTCTATATCTGGATCATAAAAATCCCTAATGGTTTTATATATAATATCCTTATCCTCATGCAAAACCCTGGGAACTTTACCTCGCCATTCCTTTGCCTGAATCTTGGCCCATAATCTACATAAAAAATCCATATCCTGTATGAAATCTTCTTGGTCTTTGCCCTGTGCTGCAGTTCTTACTATTACACCCATGTGTTGAGGTTTAATACGCTCAGCTATTTCTTTTAGACGCTTCCTTTCATCATCTTCTTCAATTCTCCTAGATACTCCAACATAATTAACAGTAGGCATTAAGACCAAATATCTGCCTGGTAAAGTAATCTGAGTTGTTACCCTAGCTCCCTTGGTTCCGATAGGTTCCTTTAACACTTGAACAGTTAACTCTTGTCCTCTACTTATTATATCCCTAATTGATAACATCTTTGCATCGTTTTCTCCAGTATCTTGTTCTTCAGAAAATTCAAATTCTGTTTTATCCGTAGTGATATCTCCTACATAGAGAAAGGCATTCTTATCAAGTCCTATATCCACAAAAGCAGCCTGCATACCAGGAAGAACATTTTCTACCTTGCCTCTATATATATTTCCTACTATCCCCTGGCTATCTTCACCTTCCATATATAATTCTACTAACTCATCATCTTCAAGTAGAGCAACTCGAGTTTGATCATTCTGCACATCAACTATGATCTTTTTCCCCAATTTCCTGTCCCCCTATTCCATATCAACAGGTGTTACCAACTTACCGTCCTGAAAAAGATACAAATCTAGACGGTGTATTTGTACAAGCAATTCAGGGTTATAAGATATATTGGCAAAATCAAGCAAAGCTTCTATTAGCTGCTCTGGCCTTAAGTTTGCCTTGCTGCCTGTACTAACTAATGCCTTTATAGTGATCCCGTCTTGGTGCTGATCTATTATATCTATCTTGTGAATCATGGGTCTTATATTAACTTGACGGTCTCCCTTTTTGGTCTTCTTTATAGTTACTATTTCAGTTTGTTTTAGGAAGTTTTCTATCAAGGATACAGCATCTATTTTTCTACTTTTTACACCAGATATCTTGATTAAATATTCCCCTCTTTCTATGAGACTCATTAGGGAAGGAGCTTTTTCATCTATGGCTACTGCCTCTACAAACCTTATGCCTTCAGGCAGTTTTTCGTTCATCCTATGACATAAGGTTTTAGGATCCATTTCTCTATCCAAAATAATATCAAGATACTCTCCATCACTAAGGGTGCCTACAGCCAAAGCAGAGGCAAAAGAAAGCTTGGGATGGGGATTAAATCCCTTACTGTAAGCCACTGGTATCTCTGCCCTTCTCAACGCTCTTTGCACCAATCTCATAAAATCTAAATGGGAAATATACTTAACTTTTTCTCCTATTGTATATTTTACAACTAACCTCATGTACATATCCCCTCTCCCAATAAGCTGACACCACAGCCAGTACAATTTAATCTGCAATCTTCCGTTAGCTCCATCTTTAAAGCCTTTTGGTATTCTCTCCACAAATATTTCTTGGTAACACCAACATCTATATGATCCCAGGGAAATACTTCGTCAGCTTCTCTCTGCCTATTTGCATAGAAATGGGGATCTATACCCTCTTCTTCAAAAGCTTCCATCCAAGTTTCGAATTTAAACAGCTCTGCCCAGCCGTCAAAAGTACAGCCTTTTTCCCATGCTCTTTTTATGACCTTACCTAGGCGTCTATCTCCTCTGGCAAAAACCGCCTCAAGAAAACTTGCCTCAGGGTCATTCCAACTATACTGTACATTCTTGATTCTAAGCTCTTTTTGTAATAGCTTTTGTTTCCTCTCTAACTCTTCCATTGAGTTTTGTGCCACCCATTGAAATGGAGTAAAGGCTTTGGGAACAAAGGAAGAAGTGCTTATATTTATCCTTAAAGCTTTCTTGCCTTTTTCTTTTACTGTATCAAAGTAACAATCCTTGATTTTACGTGCCAATTCACCAATACCCTTTAGATCTTCCTCTGTCTCCTCAGGTAAGCCTATCATGAAATAAAGTTTTACCGTTGTCCATCCTGATTTAAAAGCATCCTCTACGCTGTTCATAAGATCATCTTCGATTATACCTTTGTTTATTATATCTCTAAGTCTCTGACTGCCGGCTTCTGGAGCAAAGGTTAGACCTGTCTTACGCACCTTTTGCACCTCGTCAGCTAGCTCTTTTTCAAAGGAATCAAGTCTTAGGGATGGCAGAGATAAACCTACCTTCTTATCCTTAAATCGTGCCATTAGCCCTCTTACCAACTTTTCCAGTTGGGAATAGTCTCCAGTGCTTAAAGAAGATAAGGATATTTCCTCATATCCAGTGTTTTTAATTAATTTTTCAGCCAGCTCCAATAGTTTTTCTGGTGTTCTCTCCCGTACTGGCCTATAAATCATCCCCGCCTGGCAATAACGGCAGCCTCTAGTGCAGCCCCTAAATACTTCCAACATAACTCTGTCATGAACTATGTCCATATAGGGCACTACCATGGTTTCAGGATAGTATGCTTTGTCCAAATCTTTTATGATCCGCTTCCTTATGGTCTTTGGCACACTTCCATTTACAGGCTCTATCTTAGAAATTGTACTGTCTTCTTTATATTCAACGGTATAGAACCTAGGAACGTAAACACCATCTATATTGACAGCCCTATACAAGAATTCAAGCCTGTCTAAACCCTGTTTTTTGCAATCTAAATAAAGATCTAGAAGTTCATGGGTGACCTCCTCACCTTCACCCATAACCACCAAATCAAAAAAGTCTGCCATAGGCTCCACGTTATATGCACAAGGGCCACCGGCTATTATTAAGGGATGATCATTACTACGTTCTTGCCAAGTTAGAGGAATTTGTGCCAAATCTAAAATATTTAAGACATTAGTATAGCTAAGCTCATATTGTAGAGTAAACCCAATAATATCAAAATTTTTAATGGGCTCCTTGGTCTCTAGAGCAAACATGGGTATATTATGCTCCCGCATCTTTTGCTCCATATCAGGCCAAGGCGAAAATACCCTCTCACAATAGGCATCTTCTCTTTCATTGATCATGTGATAAAGAATCTTCATGCCCAGATGAGACATGCCTACTTCATATACATCAGGAAAAGCAAAAGCAAAGCGGATATCCACTTTGTTTGGATCCTTAATCACCATATTATATTCATTACCCATATATCTAACAGGTTTTTCTACCTGACCTAGAAGCCTGTCCAAAAACTCTTTATTCAAAATTGTGCCTCCTTACTTTTTTCTTATAAAGTAACATTATTTTTATTATACATCATCTGCCACGCAGTAATCTTCCAACTTGAATATTTGCACCATAATCCATAATACCATTAACTATTTCAGTTTCATCTAAATAGCCCCATATCCTTAGGCTGTGATCCACTACTTTAATAAAATGATAACGATGAGGAACAAATTTTTTAATTATATCTTTTAAGGGCATATCATATAAAACCACCAATTCTCTGGTAACTAGGGCCCCTTCCTTGGATATGATATCCCTTTTGAAAGTAATATCCCTTACAGCAATATAGGAAGCGGTACGCTTTTCTTTTAAAGCTGAATAGGCTAAAAATCCAGATAGAAGAAAAAAATTAGGATTAAAAACCTTCATATATATAGCATAAAGTCCTGTCATGGCCATAAAAAGAGATAATATAAGTCCACCATAGGCCGCAACTGTAGTAGCCTTTTTCATGCCAATATCTCTAGCTAAGATAGCTCTTAGCACCCTACCTCCATCTAGAGGCAGGGCTGGCAGTAAATTAAATAGAGCAAGCATTAAATTAGCCCTAGCAAAGGTATCATTGTTATTAGGACTTACAATCCCCAAATTTTGAAGGGCTGAATATCCTAACAATAAAACTATATTTATTCCAGGTCCTGCCAATGCAATACATATTTCATTTATGGGATTGAGCTCAAAGACACTTTCTATTCTAACTGCTCCCCCAAAAGGAAGCAGCTCAATTTCAGCCACATTCATTTTCAACGCTTTAGCAACTAGAACATGAGCGGTTTCATGAGCCATAAAGACGAAAAAAATGGTGGCAATTTCAGTTCCTCTACCTAAAAAAATGGCAATAACAATGAGTACCACCAGGGTTATACTAATATTTACATCTACGCCAAAAAGAGAACCTATCTTCATGCTGCTTTACACTTCCTCTTTTTTATTTGCCAGTTTCTATTAGTTTAAGAGGATCCACCGGTTTATTCTTAATCCAAGCTTCAAAGTGCAAAGCATATCCACCAGAAGGCTCTTCCCCCATTGTGCCAATTTTATCTCCTTTGACAACCCTATCTCCTACGCTAATATCTATTTGAGCACAACCTTCATATAGGCTTACAATATCATTACCATGATCTATTTTAATATATTGCCAACCATTTTTATCTTCCCCAATATCTATAACCTTCCCATCAGCTACTGCATAGATATTATTTTTAGTACCCACAATATCTATACCGTTGCTACCCGATCCAAACTGCCCAACAACTTTTCCTTCAGCAGGAATGGCAAAAAAAGGTGTTATCTCCTGAGTTTGACTAAGGTTTTGTCCAAACACGGCTATAGAATCGGGTATATAGTTAGCTACAAACTTAAGCTTCCCCAGGGTTTCATCCATGTCCATATCCTCAGTTATGCTGTCTCTAATATACCCCACCACACTTTGGGTAAACTCAGTATCGATACTCTTTAATATAACCACCAGAATAATGATTATAGCAGCTACCAGCATCTTGCGCAAAAGAGATGCAGTTTTGTCAATCTCTTCATTTCTTCCACTACTCCTTGCCCTGTATCCAGACGTTCGCTGCCTGACACGAGGCATAGGTAAATCCAAGGGTAATTTATCTGGGCTTCGTTTCTGCATCTTATACTACCCTCCCCACAACTAGAAGTTTCACTTCTATAACTAATATATTGTCAGGGGATGGGTATTATTCCCTAAAACAATTCTTGGTTATCTTCTGGTGGATTAACTATCAGTCTCCAGTCCAGATCTCCTCTTTCCAGTGCCTTAATCATTACTTCGGCTGTAGCCATATTAGTGGCAAGAGGTATGTTGTGTACATCACACAACCTAAGTAGAGCATTCACATCAGGCTCATGGGGTTGTGCTGTTAAGGGATCTCTTAAAAAGATTACTAGATCCATACGGTTATATGCAACTATAGAACCAATCTGCTGATCCCCACCCAAAGGACCAGATAGAAAACGATGTACATCCATTCCAGTAGCCTCAGCCACCAATCTGCCGGTAGTTCCTGTAGCAAATAATCTATGTTTTTGTAAAATTGATTGGTAAGCTATACAAAAAGTTACCATATCTTCCTTCTTTTTATCATGAGCAATTAGTGCAATATTCATCTGACTCCCCCTAAAATTTTATTTTCTGTCTTCTCATGCCTACATTCAATATTAATCCAAGGGCTATCATATTGATCCACATAAAACTTCCACCATAACTTAAAAAGGGTAATGGAATACCAGTTATAGGCATTATACCCATAGTCATACCAATATTTTCAATTATATGGGCCATTTGCATAGCCACTACTCCAATGACAATAAGTTGACCAAATGTGTCCTTGGCTTTCCTTGCTATTTGAATAGAACGAACAATTAGTATGCCATATAATATAATTACAGTTATACCTCCCAAAAACCCTAAGGCTTCTACAATTACTGAATATATAAAGTCCGTATGGGGTTCTGGAAGGAAGTTAAGTTGGCTTAAGGTATTACCAGATAACAAGCTTTTTCCTGTTAAACGCCCGGATCCAATGGCCATTACAGATTGAATAACATTATATCCGTCTCCTGTTGGATCAAGCCCGGGATTTATAAAAACTAATATTCGCATTTTCTGGTAGTCATTCAAGAAATTAAACCACATTACAGGCGCTACTATAGCTCCTACTCCCAAAAATCCAAAAATCAATTTATAGCTCATCCCCATGACAAATAGCATAGCCAACAAGATGACTATAAGCACCATAGACGTTCCAAGGTCATTTTGTATAACAAAAAATATGGGTAGAGCAAATCGAGCTATAACAGGTAAAAAGTCCTTAAAGCTTTTTTCCTTTTCTTCATTCTTGGATAGAGTTTTTGCACCAGTTAATATACAAGCTAATTTAGCAAACTCTGGAGGCTGCATAGTAAAGGGTCCAATAGCTATCCATCTCTGAGCAGTTCCTCTAGCATAGCCCGCTATTTCTACTACAATCAGCAGCACTATTACTATCCAGTAGAAAATGGATGCGTAATCTCCTATAGTGTTATAATCAATACTTATAACTATAGCCAATAAAAATAACCCCGAAAGCAACCAAAAAGTCTGAAGCTTCACATGCCTTAAATTGAAGCTTTTTATAACATCTGCAATGCTATTGCCCCCCTCTGTGGGCAAACGCTTGGCTGCTCCAATGCCAAATATACCTATGGCTACTAATAGTAATACAACAAACAATAGAAAAAAGTCGAAGTTTTTAACTAGTCTTTTATCAAACATTTTACCTCCACTACGGTTTTATTTCCTCAATTGCATTTATTATAACATACCATAAAAGGTAATAATAGTGGAATAGATTGAAAAAATCATATAAAATAGGGCAGAGTTGGTCACTGCCAATTTCTGCCCTTTATAAAGATATATATCTTATGTACCAGCTATTTAACCGGGATTCTTTCCAATCTTTTTCATCTTCTTTATAGGAATATTGGCTATTAAAGCCGAAGTATAGTCACTATCCTTATTTTGGACTCTGGTTATACGAATATCAATTTCATCACTATCAAACTCCATATAATCGGAAATGACTTTCATTATATCGCCCTTTATCATATCTAAAAACTTGGGAGAAACATTAGCCCTATCATGAATCAATACTAATTTTAATCGCTCCTTGGCGATGTTTTTACTCGAACTTTCTTCTTTTCCAAAAAACTTAAAAAAATCAAACAAGCCCTTTCCCCCTAACACATTTTATTTCTTGTCTATACCAAATAGTCGTTTTAGCTTGTCCACCAATGAATTGTCAGTCTCAAAATCCATAATTGGCACCATGGATCCTTCTAACCTTCTTGCTATGTTTCTAAAGGCCTTACTTGCTAAGGAATCATTATCAGCAACAACAGGCTCTCCTTTGTTGGTAGATACCACAATACTTTCATCATCAGGAACAACACCCAAAAGGTCTATACCCAGTATATCAATGGTATCATCAATATTCATCATATCCCCCCGCTTTACCATATCGATGCGCAAACGATTGATAATAAGTTGGGGATAGGGTAAATCATTGGATGCTAATAATCCAATAATTCTATCAGCATCTCTAACGGCAGATACTTCTGGAATTGTAACTACTATTGCTTTATCAGCACCAGCTACGGCATTCTTAAAACCTTGTTCTATACCCGCGGGACAATCTATAAGAACATAGTCAAATTGTTCTTTTAACTCTTTGCATAGATCCTGCATCTGTTTTGGTGAAACTGCAGTTTTATCCCTAGTCTGAGCAGCAGGTAAAAGATACAATCCATCAAATCTTTTATCCCTTACCAGTGCTTGTTTAAGTCTACAAGTACCTTCTGTTACATCTATTAGATCGTAAACAATTCTATTCTCCAAACCTAGTACTACATCAAGATTTCTTAGACCAATATCAGCATCCAAAAGGACAACTTTCTTCCCTTCCATGGCCAGAGCCGCACCAATATTGGCTGTGGTGGTAGTCTTACCTACACCTCCCTTTCCAGATGTAATAACGTACACTTCTCCCATTTTCGTTCCCCCTCCTGTTACAAGTAAGTAGCAACATGCTAATATTTTATCTTGCCTGGTATATAAGGTTCGATAAATAAATTATCTCCCTTAATATAGGCAATTTCCGGATAATCAGGTTTTTCTACCTCATCCTCCGGTGATCGGGTGATAATATTGCCAATGCGAAGTTGAGTTGGCTGCAGCCGCAAAGCTATCACTACCGAATCCATATCTCCATTAACGCCTGCATGGGCCATACCCCTTAAGTTACCTAACACTATGATATTGCCAGCAGCTACTATTTCAGCACCAGGATTGACATCTCCCATGACAATTATATTTCCCTGATAATCAATCCTCTGGCCATTGCGAACAGTTCCTTTATAAAACTTTGTCATCCCCTCGTCTGTTCCGCTAACTAATTTTTCCTTTTTTTCCTCTTCTTTTTCAACAGGATTATAGAAATCTACTTTACCTATATTTATCAGTTGGGCAACAAAATCCCTAAGGTCCTGTTTTTCCTTATCCTGAAAGTCTCTGCCGGTAAAAACTAGGTTCACATAAGTGTCTTGGAAAAAATTTTTGCTTGTAACCAATTTTTCCTTTAATTTTTCCTTTAAAACATCTAGATCCATATGGGGATCGATATGAACCTGCAGCCCCCCTAATATTCCCTTGAAGAAAATGCTATTTTCCTTCATGGCATTAGCTCCTTCATGTTGAGTTTTATCACTATGACTATATTCGTCAAAATTCCAAAAAACCCTCTAAATTCCTTACATATAAATTTGTCCTCATTGCTGAAGCTCATATGGCTGCGGTACCTCATTTGCCCGTCTTTGCTCTTTTAGCCTGTAATACTCTTCTATAATTCTTCTAGCGATAGGAGCTGCATTACCCGACGTACGTCCCTTAGGCACTGCCACAACCACTGCGATTTCAGGGTTTTCGTAAGGAGTAACCGCCACAAACCAAGCATTATTGTTAATTTCATTATTATCTATCTGTGCAGTACCAGTTTTACCAGCTAATGTAATGCTAGAGTCCATATCCCTAAAATGAGAGACTGCAGTACCGCCTCCGTCATACTCCCCTCTACTAGAGTTTGGATCATTGACTACCTTCCACATACCCTCTAGAGTAGCATCCAAATGCTCTTGATTTAAATCCAAATCTCTAATAACCTTGGGCTGTGTTTCTTTTATAACCTGTCCATCAGATCCAACGATTCCCTTTAATACACGGGTTTGCAAAACCTTCCCCCCGTTAGCTATGGCTGCTATATACCTTGCCATGGATAAGGGACTAACAGCTACATCCCCCTGCCCTATTCCCGCCATTATGGTAAAGGAAGGATTCCATCTCTTATAGGGAACTAGTACCTCACTTCTTATTTCAGAAGCAACTTTGCTAACATCGTTTGTATATCCCGCATTTTCCAGTAATTCCGCAATGGCCAGCACTTCCTTTAAACCAGCCTCCATTGAACGATCTTCTGACAGGGGATAATCTATTAATTTGTCTATTAATTCTTCTTGTTTATCAGTTAGGTCATTTATTCCTAGATCTTCTTTAAGATAACCGTATTTCTTCATAATTCTAATTATATGATTTTTCATATTGCGCCTGTTAGCTCTAAACCTGGTCTCCTCACTGGGAATAATGTTCTTATCCGCTTCAGGATCCAAAATCTCTATACCGGTCTCACCATTTAAACCAAAGAGTTTGGACCATTTGTTTATTTTTTCTACGCCTAGCCTATCAGCAACTTCATAGAAATAATAGTTGCAGGAATGCTTTAATGCATCAACATAGTTTTCCCAACCATGTCCCCGTGAGGACCAGCATCTAGGTCCATCTTTATCATACTTGGTATATCTAACAGAATCATAGATCCTTTCATTTAAGGTTACAGCGCCTTCTTCTAAACCTGCTATACCTATAAGCATCTTATATACAGACCCAGGCATAATATTGCCCTGAAAAGCTAGAGAAAACTGTTCTCCTTCTTTAGTTGAACTATTAGGATCAAAGGATGGATAGCTTACTAAGGCTAATATCTCCCCTGTATCAACGTCCAATACAACTGCTGCTCCTGTTTCCGCATTTGGGGCAATATTATCTCCATCATAAGGGGGCAGGCCTTCTCTCATCTTTTCTATTTCTTCCTTTAGGATATTATTGATAGACATTTGGAGCTGACTGTCTATAGTCAGCACTACATCGTCTCCGTTTTGAGGAGGGATCTCTTCCAAAACCCTAACGATCTTTCCAAAGGAATCCTTTTCAGCTATAAGCTTGCCCTGCTTTTCCTTTTTGCTGCCAGTTAGCCATTGCTCTGCGTAGGCTTCTACTCCTTTTTGCCCTATCTTATCGGTGGATATATCATAACCCTGTTCTATATATTCATCCATCTGACTTTTGCTAATACTACCTAAATATCCAACTATCTGAGACATAGCCTCACCCATGGGATAATAACGCCCACTGTCCACAAGTGTCTGTACTCCCGGTATTTCAGAGGCAAAGGTTTCCAGCTGAACTACTGTTTCATCACTAACATCCTGAGCTATAGGAATTGGCTCATATTGAGTATATCTTTTCATATATATATTCAAGCGAACAGATATGATGCCCAGAGCCATTTCATCATCTATTTCATTGCTTATTTTATAGCGTTCCTTGCGCAAGTACTCCACCATATCCTCTGCGCTTAGCTTATCCTCAACTCCAATATCCTGGCTCCAGCGTTCGTACTTCC
>Ga0209537_1000828_pt1 | contig 36875 bp, 26 predicted proteins | sample BioPla4DNA1_FD_187698 | JGI IMG/M metagenome (GOLD analysis project Ga0209537, IMG submission 187698) | Biogas fermentation microbial communities from Germany - Plant 4 DNA1 (SPAdes) (version 2) | ecosystem: Engineered > Bioreactor > Anaerobic > Digestate | place: Bielefeld, North...
CTTCTTTCCTTTACAATATTTAGTGTTACCACACCTAGAACATACATACCCTTTACCCCATTTGAGCTGTGATAAATATTCCATGCACGCTTCATCATCTGGAAATCTCTGCTGAAATTCAAATAACGTTAAGCTTTCATATTTCTTCTCCATATTTTTATTTTTTATTTCTGCAAATTTACTACTTTTTCTCTTATTATCTAAATGTCTAATTCAAAAACATTTTTATAATTTTCTAATTGTGATAACTGAAAGTCCGATATCTCATTAAAATATTTTTCAACCAAAGATAGCATGCAATCTATTTGTTTTTAAATGCTGAAATAGATTTTTTCGAAATTATCTAAAAATTCATTATGTATTAAGCTATTGCTTGCGATAATTTCTTTAGAGAATAATACTTCATCACCACCAGTGAAATTGGTAATTTTACCACCAGCTTCTTTAACAATTATCGCACCACCAGCCACATCCCACGGGCTTAGTCCATATTCATAAAAACCATCTACTCTGCCACAAGCTGTCCATGCTAGGTCGGCTGCTGCACTACCTAAGCGACGTACACCGTGAGATACTTTTATGAGATGATAGAAAAAATCTACGTATTCTTTTAATTTACCAAAATCTTGATATGGGAAACCTGTTGCCCACAAAGAATTATTAAAGGTAGATGTTTTAGACACATGAATTTGTCTTTCATTCAGATAAGCACCATGATTGCGAATAGCATGAAACATCTCTTTATGCAGAGGATCATAAACTACACCTAGCATAAGTTCTTGCTCTACAGCTAGAGCTACACTTACAGTATAAAGAGGGAAATTATGAACAAAATTTGTAGTACCATCTAATGGATCAATGATCCAGCTAAGTTCATCTAATATTTCTAAACTATGAAATTCCTCACTCAAAAAACTGCTATTTGGCAATAAAATCGATAAACCATCAATTAATTTCTCTTCTGCAGTTTTATCTACATAAGAGACTAAATTGCGTGGCGACTTCTCCTCTACCCTATTCATGTCGAAATTTCGCCTTTCTTTTACTATGAAATCGCCAACTTCCTCGACTAGCTCTATCACTTTTGGCATTAAAATCTCTACTAAACTTTCATTTTTCATTATTCAATTATTTTAGCTATTATTCTATTATTCTCTATCTTTTCTAATCTTACCTTAGAAATTTTATTAATTAAATTTTCATCGAAATTACTAAAAACACGAATATAGTTCTCAGTATAACCACTTATAAAATCATCTTCTTTTTTTGTCTCCCATAATACATTGGCAGTCATATTTAAAAAATTTTTACAAAAATCTTCATGTTTCTTATTACTCAATTTAATCAAAGCAGTAGATCTTTGTTTTTTAATTTCTGGCGAGATTTTATCATCAAAATTAAATGATCTAGCTAAAGGTCTATCACTATATGGGAAAACATGTAAATATGCAATGGGCAAATCTTTTAATAAAGCATACATCTCATTAAAGTCATTATCGCTCTCACCTGGGAAGCCTACAATGACGTCATTAGCAATAAAAGCTTCGGAAATAGATTTTTTAATTGAATAAATAAGATTAGAAAAATCTGTAGAAGTATATCTACGTCTCATTAATTTCAAAATCCTATCGCTACCATGCTGCAGGGGAATATGAAAATGTGGCATGAAAACTTCCTCACTAGCGACTAAATCTATAATTTCTTGGCTTAATAAATCTGGTTCTATAGAGCTAATACGAAATCTCATAGGATAATGCTTATCTGCAATAGTTTTAAGTAAATTATAAAAATTCTCACCATCATTTTTACCAAAATCCCCTATATTTACACCAGTGAAAATAACTTCTTTTATGCCTTCGTCTACCAACTTATCTAATTGCTCTAATACTTCATCTATCTTAGCACTTCTGCTACGTCCACGTACATATGGTATAGTGCAATAAGTACAGAAATAATCGCATCCATCTTGGATTTTTAGAAATGATCTAGTCCTGTCAAGCGTACTAACAGCTATTTGAAAATCAAAACCATTAGAGATATAATCAAAATTTTCATTGTCTATAATTTCTGGCAGCAGCATTTTGTTTTTATTTCCTAGTGCCCAAGTAGTTTTATTAAAAATAGCATTATCAGAGGATAAATTATCTACCATACAGCCAATGAGGGCTATCTGAGCTGTGGGCTTTGCATTTTTTACTTTATTAATAATTTGACGAGTTTTTTTGTCAGCAGTAGCGGTAACAGTACAGCTATGTATAATATAAATATCCGCATCTTCATTAAAAGATACTATCTCATAATCCTTTTCTCTGAATTTATCTAATAAAAAAGAAGATTCAGCAAAATTAAGTTTACATCCTAACGTATGAATAGCAATTTTTTTATTTGCAGACATTGTAAATTTTAGAAAATTTCAATGCAAAATTAGTAAATATAGCTATTATTGTAAAACTTTAGAATGATAAGATTTTATCGCAATCTATAACCCATTGAGTGAATTCTTTCATATTACTCAATTGTACATTTGGTATTAAATCGCTCTCATTTATACCTCTCACAGCAGCGCAGCTACTACATACTTTTACCTCTGCTCCATGAGACAATATACTTTTAATCATTCGCTCAATATTATATTGTCCATCTGAAGTTTTTTGATCAGATTTAGCACAAAATATAGCATCTGCAAATAAGAAGACCTTAACTGAGACATTATCATGTTCTTTTTGCAATGTCATAGCTGTTCTCAATGCATTATATGGTCTATCATCACCATAGGGAGCATCATTAATTACAATTAATATTTTCATAATTTTTTATTTTTAATTTTTATTTTTGTGCATTTGTGGACAATAAATATCTAACTCGCCTTGTCTATAATTTTATCCACAAATTTACACAAATTAACACTGATAATTTAGTTTTTTTAAGTGCATTTGTGAACTAATTTAGAACTATTATTTTACTAAACTCCTTATCCCATCACTAATCATTAATCACTTATCAACTTATAAACTCATCAACTTCTCAACCATAATTTTAAATTTGTGTTCATTTGTGGACTATTAAAACCCAATATTTCTCATATCATTTCTGCAAAGACACCATCTTCGCATTTGAAAGTTTTCTGTGGATAAGACTGTATAGATAATAAATCGTGTGTAGCCATTATAATAGCTCGATTATTATTTTTTAATTTTATCAAAATATCCAATATATCTTTTGATGATGCTAAATCTAGGTTGCCAGTAGGTTCATCAGCTAAAATTAGTTCCGGATCATTTAATAAGGCTCGAGCGATAACTAGTTTTTGCTGTTCACCACCAGATAATTGATGAGGCATTTTTTTTCTTACATCTCGCAGACCTACCATATTTAAAACTTCGTCTATTTTATCATTAATTAAATTTTTATCTTTCCATCCAGTAGCTTTTAGCACAAATTCTAGGTTTTTTTCAACATTTCTATCTATTAATAATTGAAAATCTTGAAAAATAATACCTATTTTTCTACGTAACTCTTGGATTTGTTTTGGTTTTATGTTTTTTAAATCATAACCAAGTACTATTCCTTTGTCTCCATTAAAGGGTTGATCTGCATATAATGTTTTTAATAATGAAGATTTTCCACTTCCTGTTTTTCCTATCAAATAGATAAAATCTCCTTTTTTCAATGTAAGAGATACACCTTGTAAAACTATTCTATCCTGTATGTTGATATTAGTATTTACAAGTTCTACTAAAACTTCTGAATTAATATTTTCAATAATTTTATTTTCTTTTTTCATATAACATTTAATTTATCATGTAAATATTTTCTAATATTATCAACAGGAATACGATCTTGGAGCATACTATCTCTTTCTCTTATGGTTACAGTATTATCTTCTAGGGTTTGTCCATCCACTGTAACGCAATATGGTGTACCGATAGCGTCCTGTCTGCGATAACGTCTTCCTATGCTGTCCTTTTCATCATATTGGCAAAGATAATATTTTTTAAGATCATTAAAAATATTCAGAGCATAATCATTCATGCCATCCTTTTTCACTAATGGTAGAATAGCTACTTTGATAGGTGCTAAAAAATCTGGTATTTTTAGCACTACTCTAGTACTGCCATCACTCAATGTCTCTTCGGTATAACCATTGGATAGTACAGATAAAATTGTTCTATCTAAACCAATAGATGTTTCTACAACATATGGAATATATGAATCTTGAATATCAGGATCGAAATACAACATTTTTTTACCACTAAACTCTTGATGTCTCTTAAGGTCATAATCTGTACGTGAGTGAATGCCTTCTAGCTCTTTAAATCCAAATGGAAAATCATATTCTATATCTACAGCTGCATTAGCATAATGAGCTAATTTTTCGTGCTCATGCCATCGATATTTTTCTTTTGGTATGCCCAATGATAGATGCCATTGCATTCTTTGCTCTTTCCAATATTCGAACCACTCTTTTTCTGTGCCTGGTTTCACAAAATATTGCATTTCCATTTGTTCGAATTCCCTCATTCTAAAAATAAATTGTCTAGCAACAATTTCATTTCTAAACGCTTTGCCTATTTGAGCTATACCAAAAGGCAGTTTTTGTCTAGAAGTTTTTAAAATATTTAAATAATTCACATAAATACCTTGAGCAGTTTCTGGTCTTAAATAAATCGTCATCGCATCCTCTGCAGTACTACCCAGCTGAGTGCTAAACATTAAATTAAACTGTCTAACATCTGTCCAGTTACACGTTCCACTAACAGGGCAAACAATTTTTAATTCTTCTATTAATTTTTTTAATCCAGCCAAATTGTTTTCTTCTAATAATTTTACTAATTTATCAGTAATTATTTTAGCTTCATCTATATATTTTTTCACTTTTTCATTAGTATCTCTAAATAATTTTTCATCAAAATTATCACCGAAACGTTTTTTAGCTTTTTCTACTTCTTTTTCGGCTTTTTCATAAAGTTTATTGATATAATCTTCTACTAATTGATCAGCTTTGTATCTGATCTTGCTATCTTTGTTGTCTATTAATGGATCATTGAATGCATCTACGTGTCCGCTAGCTTTCCATACTTTAGGATGCATCAATATAGCAGCATCTATTCCAACAATATTTTCGTGATACTGAACCATGCTTCTCCACCAATATTGTTTTATATTATTTTTAAGCTCTACGCCATATTGTCCATAATCATATACAGCAGATAAACCGTCATAAATTTCTGAAGATGGGAATATGAAACCATATTCTTTGCAATGTGATACTAGCTTTTTGAATAGTTCATTATCTTGAGCCATAATATTTATTTTTTGCAAATTTCGTAGTTTTTTATTTATTAGCAATATTATTTATGAAATAGCTCTATAATAATAAGTCAATAAACATTAAGGGACTAACAAATATTGCTGGGTAGTATAGCAAATAATAAATTTTAATATAACTGGTGAACTAATATTTAATGGGATGGATATATCATTAATATTAGTAATATCATAATTGTATAAAATTTTACCATCTATTGAGTAAATAAAAAATGATTTATAATTATCACAATTTTCATTAATATGAATTGATAAAGTTTGTGAACTTCTATCATAATTGTATTCTAACCCTTTATCAATATTATAATAAATAGCATCAGTAGCTACTAGTGTTTGGGTACCATCATAATCGATCTCTTCTAAATAATAAGTATTCCATCCATTTACAGGATTGTAATCTGTTTCGATATATTCTTGTAGCTGATTACTGTTACCAAAAGCAGGAATATTTAAAATCGCATTTTGTGAATTTTTAGTATAATTATTACGATAAATAGAGAAGTGAGACACATTCTGTTCAGAAGCTGTAGCCCATTTTAATTTAATTTGTTGATTTTCCATGTATGCATCGAAATATAATAAATTTATTGGTAAAGGACCAGTACCTTTAGCAATAGCAAAATCTGACATTACTGTAAGATTAGTTCGTTTAGCTCTTACCCAATTTGTACCATTTAGGTCTGTCCCCATAGCTTGATCTGAATTATTATGTAACCCTGCTAAAGACCAATTTGAAGATGAATTTTCTCTTTTCACTATTGTATGAGCAGCAGCGAAAGGTCCTTGATTTGTGTGACCACGTGATGTTATAGTAATATCATAATCTATTGTTGTAGCACCTTGTTGCTCTATTGTCCAATATCCATAATTTAATAATTCAGTTAATAGTGTTCCATTAACATAAAGTCCTAATCCTGATATATCTATTGGAGATATTGGAGTATTAAATTTAGCACTTATATAATTTATACTAGGTGCATTATTCAAATTAATATTTGCAAGCTCATAATATGAAGTAGTACCTAATGGTAAATCGTAACTACCTGTAGAAATAACATTGCGTTTGATTTTATTAGCAATGTAACTGTTTATACCGTATGAACTGATAGCATTGGGATCAGAATTTTCTATTATTACAAATGAATTATTATTTTGATTATTAATAATCCCTTTTGTTAAAGTTAATTGGTTTTTAACTATCAATGAACTATTGTCGTCAGCAAGAAAGAGATTAGCTGATGTTGTATTTTTATCTATTTCTACATTATAAAATTTTGCAGTAACATCATCATCAATAGATAAAGTGCCATTTTCAGAACCTTTAAAAAGAACCAAGCCTTGTGTTAATGAAAAAGATGTATTAATATTCATATTTCTATATACCCATAATTTGGAATTTGAACTAGAAAAAGTGAAAGTTCTTGTGGAATCAATGGTGATATCGCGACAGTATGCTGCATGATATAATATAGGAGTAGTGGGAGGAGCTGGGATAATAACTTCATTTGTAACACCATTTACAGGTATTATCACATTGGCAAGAGTATCAGGAACTTTAAGATTTTGCCAGTTTCCACAATCAAACCAATTATTATTTTTTTCTCCCGTCCATACATAAGCGCCACTAACACTCGTTGAAATACCATAGCTTTTTTGATAGTGACGATTGTCAGCATAATAATCGCTACAACCACTAAAAGAAGTCCAATTAGCAGGATTATTTACTCTGCGTATCCAGTCAATTTTAGAAGCAGTGTCAGTAGATCCAGTGTAAATAATAAAATCAGTGGCTACTCCTGGCATCATAGACATACACTCCAAACCCATTACTAGTCCCGATTCTTGAGAACTATTTCCAAATGATGTCCAAGAATCATTAGTATTAAAAGCAAACAAATAATGTCCTGGTGTATATGTAGCATCATGTGCATTAATTGCTGATCCTTTATACCACGTACCACCTTGTAGAAAGTAAATTTGATCGCCATTACTATTTAAAACCACAGAAGTACCTGCCCAACCTATATTAGTCATAGACCAATTATTATCTGGATAAACGCCTTCGAAGTATGGTGAATTATTTTTTAATCTAATGGTAATCACTGTACCAGCGGGAATCGTTCCTCCTGTACGTTTTATTAAATATGTACCTTCAGAAGTACCCCATTTATTAGTATCAACACGCTCGTAGCCATTATCAGTTATTATAAATTCATCATTTGTACTAATATTTTTAAAGCACATAAAACTAATCTCATCATCTCCAGCACTATATCCACTCTGACATGAAGCTATATTACTACATAAAGATAAAACAACAAAATCACCATCCTCAAATTGTGTAACTAAATAAATATTAAAAGCATTGCTAGTATCATTTGTTAATCCAGTTGTAAAGGCTATAAGCACTATACCAGTATCTGTAGCACTATGAATAATACTATCAAAACTTGCTTGCCCATCACTAGCAGCTACAGTTATAGTACCATCTGTCAATGTTCCAGTACTAATAATATTTATATTCCCATTAAATGATGTGTCCACATTACCACATTCATCTACTGCTGACACTATAACTTCTGGTGTCATTACTTCGTTTACTTGTGTGTTAGTAGGTTGTTGTGTGAATAATAATCTTGTTGCTGTTACTTTTATCTCATTTCGTGGTGATACAGACGAACTATATGCAGTTGAGAAATTAGCCATTTGAGAACTTGTACTAGATGATTGTGTAGAAACATCTGCAGCACTAATACTGAACCTGAAATAGTCACCTTCTTCATTCCCAGAACCTAATGGACAACTTAGTGTAAGCCTTACAGTTATTGTTTTTTCAGTATTATCTGAAACAGAAATATTTAATCCCGTAAAATCAGCATAAGTAGAGGTGAGATTAGCACTACCATTCTGCAAAGAGCCTACATTTGTACTACCATCAAATAAATCTATAGATTTAATAGCAGTACTCCAGTCTAAATTGGAACTGTTTTCATTTGTTATTTTAATTCCTGTAACAATTGTAGGCAGATTATCTGCATCATTTAAGCCTGAGCCTCCATCACGAATTTTAAACTTCCATACTTGCGTACCTTGTGTAGATGTCAGTGGTCCAGCAGTATTAATATTTGACGGCACATATGTGGCTTCTGAACTAGCTACTGCCACTATATCAGAATAGCCTATTGCACTAGATTTTGGTATGTATATATCATCAAATAAAGCATAATTTCCTGATCCAGTACTATGATTCCATAAACAGCCTAGATATTTTAAATCATAGTCAGAGCCCGTATAAGTATTATCTGTACCTGTTCCAATCAGTGTAGATGTATTCCGTGGATCAGATCGTGGAAATGCAGTAGTGCTAGATTCTGCATAGAGTTTCCATGTATTTGTAGATGGCTTGTAAGTAACTTTTATACTTAAATATTCATTACCATAATCACCTGAACCAATTATATCTGTTAACTTGCTATTCTTATCAATTCCTCCAGAAAACTTTACAAGTCGAATTGGATCTGAAGAACCACTTTGGCCAAGAACTACTGCATAACCATTACCATCTGTATAGCTTGAGTTAGTACTACCTAAAACAAAAGCTATGCCATAATTACTGTTATCAAAACCTGATGGGTCAGTACGAGTTTGATAAAAATTTATAGCCCACACCATAGAGTCCATAGAATTGCTAGATATCCCAGCAGTAGTATAATTAGATGATATATCCTGATATGCCCAGTCTCTTCCCGTAGTAGTTGATCCCATCTTTAAGTTATTAGAAGAAATAGCTATACTACCTGATGATGATGTTTCAATTTCTGTCCATCCATTACCCACAGTATTATTGTCAGTTCTATCGAAATTATCAAGAAGTACAGTCTGTGCATTTATATTGGTAATAAACATCAATAACAAAAATAAAATATAATATCTGATTTTCATATTTACAGAATTTGGAATTTATATATACAAAATTAACATAAATATTTTAAAAAATACATTAAATTAATATTAATCATTTATAAAAAAATCATAATTTTGTCAATTTAATTAAAAAAAATAAAAGATGAATACAGCTATAGATAGAGTGAGTGAGAGGCGTTCACTATTGAGTATAGGAATATTATTTTTTGTATTTGGATTTTTTACTTGGTTAAATAGCATACTGATACCATATTTCAGAATAATATGTGAGATAGGATGGTTTGAAGCATTTCTAGTAACAGCAGCTTTTTATATATCATATTTTCTATTAGCCATTCCATCAGCATTATTATTAGAGCGAATATCATTAATCAGAGGAATATTGATTGGATTAAGTTTGATAATAGTAGGCTCTTTGATCTTTATACCAGCAGCCATATACAGATCTTTTCCTATATTTTTAATAGGATTATTTCTGCAAGGAGCTGGCTTGACTTTAATGCAGACAGCATCTAATCTATATGTTACACTATTAGGATCAATAGAAAGTGCAGCTAAAAGAATTAGCATCATGGGAATAGCAAATAAAATAGCGGGAGCATTAGGAGGTTTGATACTAGGAGGCGTATTATTTGGCTCTACTAAAGCACAAGACATTAGTTCACACATTAATCAGCTATCCACAGCAGATAGGATCGTTTATTTAGATAATTTAGCACATTCTATTATATCTCCATACCTAATTATGGCTATTTGCTTAATAGCTTTAATGTTTATATTCTATGCTATGAAGCCAGTAGATACAAGAGAAAAAACAAAAAAACAAAAATACTCTTTCAGAGGCATACCTACACATTCATGGCTAGGATTTATAGCAATATTTTTATATGTAGGGGCAGAAGTCATAGCAGGAGATAGCAGCGTAGCCTATGCACAAACGTCTAATTTACAACCATTAAAATTATGTATCTCCAACTGGTGCATAGATTTCAGCACTCCGCACTATTTCACATCATATGTAATGACTGGGATGATAATAGGCTATTTGATAGGAATAGTTCTAATACCCAAATATATTTCGCAAGAAAAAATGCTTATGTTGTTTAGTATTTTAGGAATCGCCATAACAATTGCCATTTTAACATTACCGCGTAATATATCAGTATTTGCAGTTCCTATATTAGGTTTTGCACATTCTATAATGTGGCCTAGTATATGGCCAATAGCAATCAGAAATTCTGGTGATAAAGCAGAAATCGTCTCTGCACTTCTGATAATGGGCATCATAGGCGGTGCTATAATGGGTCCCTTTTTTGGCTGGTTAAGTGATAAAATTAATATGCAATATGCTTATAGCATTTTATTAATTTCTTATTTATATTTGATTTTTTATAGTAGGATCGGTGAAAGAGTGAAAAGGAGAGTGGGAGACGAGGAGATTGGGTGAGGGAGAGATTTGGAGACTGGGAGACGAGTGATAAGTGATAGGTGATAAGTAATAAGTGATAGGTGATAAGTGATAGTTGATGAGTTGATGAGTTGATGAGTTGATGAGTGAGGCTGGGAGAGGGGGAGAATAGGTTATAAGTGATAGGTGATAGGTGATAGGTGATAGGTGATGAGAGATGAGTGAAATGGATAAAAAGTGTGAAAAATAATAAATAAAACTGTTCTATATCGTTTTGAGTGGATAAAGTTAAAGAGGGTAATTTTATAAAAAAGAATTTTTTTTCATTGGACTGTTAAATATTAACCACAAAGTTAACAAAGAAGGCACAAAGAACACAGAGGGAAAATGCAAGTAAATTATAAACTTTAATGTTATTTTATTAAAAGATGGAATTAAAAGGGTTATAAATGGCACTTTGTGAACTTCGTGTAATATCTTGGTGCCCTTTGTGGTAAAATAATTTACCTACTAATTTACCCACAATAAAAGTTATAGAACTAATATATATATATATTAAGTTTTAATTTATTCTTAAAAATTATATTTATCTTTCCATAATTTTTTTAGATAATTTTTTAATTCATTTTCTTTGGAATTATCAGCAGGGAAATAAAAGGTAGTACCCGAAATTTCAGTAGGCAAACATTCTTGCTCTATGAAATGATTTGGAAAATCATGTGGATATTTATAACCTTTATGATAATTGAGAGAACGCATTAGTTGAGTAGGAGCATTACGTAAATGCAGTGGCACAGAGAGATTACCCGTTTGATGAATTAATTCTGTAGCTCTTTCTATAGCCATATAGCTAGCATTGCTTTTAGGAGATGATGCTAGATAAACAGCACACTCAGCTAAAACTATTCTAGCCTCTGGCATACCAATTTTATGAACAGCATCGAAACATGCATTAGCCAGCAGTAAAGCATTAGGATTAGCCAAGCCTATATCTTCTGATGCTAAGATGATCATCCTACGAGCAATAAATAGTGGGTCCTCGCCACCCTCTAGCATTCGTGCCATCCAATAAATGGCTGCATTAGGATCACTATTTCTAACAGATTTTATAAAAGCTGAAATAAGATCATAATGATATTCTCCTTGTTTATCATAAAGCAGAAATTTTTGTTTCACTATTTCCTCCACAGAGTCATTAGTTATTACCACAGCATTACCATCAGAGCTATCAACTAATAATTCTACTACATTATATAGTTTCCTAGCGTCTCCCCCACTATATGTAAATAAAGCTTCTTTTTCTTGAATATCTAAAGATATATTTTTTGATAAATAAAAATCAATAGCTCTTTGCAAAAGTTTTTCTAAATCAGAAATATCTAAAGGTTTGAGGACATATACCTGACAACGTGATAATAATGGAGAAATGATCTCAAAAGAAGGATTCTCAGTTGTAGCACCTATCATAGTAATAGTACCTTTCTCTACAGCATGTAATAGACTATCTTGCTGAGATTTAGAAAAACGATGTATCTCATCTAGAAATAATATAGCAGTTTTATATGGTTGAGCTTTTTGAATAATGCTTCTGATGTCTTTCACACCAGCATCGATAGCATTTAATTTAAAAAAAGGTACCTGTAGTTCGTCAGCTATTAACCCAGCAATAGTAGTTTTGCCAGTACCAGGTGGTCCCCACAATATCGTAGAAGGTAAAGTTTTAGATGCTAATAACTTACGAATAACACCATTTTTACCAACTAAATGTTCTTGTCCCACAAATTCTTCCCACGTTGTTGGTCTCAATTGCTCTGCTAAAGGAATAGACATAATGCAATTTTATTCTAATACCATAATAGAACCTTGATAAGTATAAAAGATAGTAGGAGTATGAGCATAAGAGAATAATATTTTATAGGAATAAACACCTGGTTTTACTCTTTCACCATTATAAGTGCCATCCCAGCTATCAGTTAAATTAGTAGTGTAAAAAATCTGTTTCCCCCATCTATCATAAATTCTTAATTCTCCAATACCAATAGGGCATTGAGTAAATATTTGCCAAGTGTCATTGATGTCATTTTTAATAGGTGTAAATGCATTAGGTATAAATATTTCACAAGGATCTACTTCTATAAATGCACAAGCAGTATCAGTACAATTACTATTAAACCCTACAACACATATTTCACTAGAAAATTTAGGTTCTGCTGTTATAATATCACAATTCAAACAACTAATCGAATTATCTCCATACCATTGATATTCAATAGCACCCTCTGCTTGCAGATCTATAATATCTCCTTGTAATATATGAGTTTGAGAAACAGTAAGTATGACATCAGGAGTAGGATAAACCTCTATAGTAATACTTTTAGATACATCACAATTCTGTACAAAACCAGTAACAGTATAACTAGTAGTATTCTCTGGAGCCACAATAATCTGGCTTGTACTATCACCAGTATTCCACTCATAACTATCTGCTCCACTTGCTCTAATTCTAGTACTTTCACCAACACAAATAGCTGGTGGAGAAGCAGAAATAACTAATTCTGGCATAGGAATAATGTTTATAGTAGCTTGAGCACTATTAGAGCAATTAACTAAATTTGTTGCTGTCACTGAATATGTAGTAGTAGCATTAGGAGTAACAACTAATGTGTCATTAGTATCTCCATTAGACCAAATATAAGTATCAGCACCACTAGCTATTAGAGAAACACTGTTACCTCTACAAATCGTAGTGTCTACTGGATTTATAGATACATTAGGAAGAGGATTCACAGTAATAGTAGCCTCAGCAGTCGCATTACAACTCAAACTATCTGTAACAGTAACAGAATAAACTGTTGTAGAATCAGGAAAAACTGTTATACTACTTAATGTTTCATTAGTATTCCACATAAAAGAGTAGGGATGATTACCATCTATAATTGTTGGATTTAAAGTAATGGGGCCCTCATTCTCACAAATAATAGTATCTGACAAATTTACTCTGAAAGGATTATCTTTTATCCATATAGTATCTGAGCTAATAATGCCACAATAACCTCCAATTGTAATAATAATAGATTCATCGCCTTCATCTAAAGTATCAGGATAAGCATATAAAGTATATGTAACAGAAGTAGAGTCTGCAGGAATAGTAGCTATAGCAGGCAAATTAGAGCAATCAACACCAATAGTTGCTGTACCAGATAATCCTAAATATATATTTGTAGGCACAGGCACAGGATCGGGATGAGAAATAGTGATTTCAACAGGAGCACAGCCTTCATAGATAGTGTCTTGACTAGCATAAGGACTAACAATATTTATAACTGGTTGATTTGTTATAAAAGAATTCCTTTTAAGGAAAACACCACTATCATATATACCATCACTTACATCTGCTATGCATAACTTAATATGATATGTCTGACAGGGAATGACTTTGGCAACGGCTACAAGAGGTACAGTAAACCCATCAAATACAGGCTGCTGAGATGAATTACTCACATATAATGAAGAATATGATAAACTAGTACATCCTGATGGAGAATAACTAGTTCCTGGAATTCCTGGATTAACTGTATTAATAGCCACTGGTAAATCAGTGCCTGGAATCAAAGCAATATTTTCGTCCACATACATTCCACCAGAAGGATTAATACCAGAGATCAAAAAAGCAAAAATATCGTTATAAGAAGAACAAACAAATTCTGGATATTCTTCACTACCAAAAATGTAATAAAATGAAAGCATGGTATCTTGAGGAATAAAATCAAATTCTAGGACTGCCCCATCATTAGTATCATAGGATGGATTATTAATGATAGCATCTAATTCATCTACTCCATTACCACCCAAACTACTACTCATATGACTACCAGCACTTTGAGCTATTTGTGTAGCATTACCAGTGCATAATATTATCCCTTCATCCATTCCTAATGCTGTACTATTACCATTAGAAAAAAAAGCAAATTGAGATAACTGTCCACGATAAGTAACATTTGATACTGTAATACCAGGGCCAATTAAATAATCCTCTACCAATTGCTGTGGCGTGTATGAGGTATTAATATTTAATTGACCTAATAATATTATTGGTAAAAATAATTGTAATAATACCAGTTTCTTTTTCATATAATTTTATAAAATAATCACTTAATAATAATTACAAAATTAATCTAAAATTTTCAAAAACATTAAAAAAACATTAAAAAATAATGAAATCTTTATATTCAATATTAACTTAAATATAGGGATTAATTTTTTTCTTTACATTCATAATAGCATAACGCATTCTCCCAAGAGCAGTATTAATACTAATATTTTGAACATTTGCTATTTCTCTGAAACATTTATCCTCATTCAACCTAAGATAAATAACCTCTTGCTGTTTTTTAGATAAAGTAGAAACGGCTTGCTGTATCAAAACTTTATTTTCTTTTTTTATTAAAATATCTTCGGGAGAAATATAATTATTTACACTAATATTGTCAAAGACATAATTACCATTGTCATCATCCTCATTTGAAGGTGAGGTAGCATATTTCTTCTGATATCTGAAATGATCTATCACAGCATTATGAGTAATACGAATAATCCATTGTGCAAATTTACCTTCTTCTCTATAATTGCCACTTTGAATAGTATTGATAACCTTAAAAAAGACTTCTTGAAAAATATCATTAGTAATTTCTTTATTTTTAACTGAAACTAAGATATATGAAAAAATTTTTCGTTGATACCTTTTGTATAATTCTTGGAAACATTTTTGGTCTCCCTGCCTATAAGCTATGACTAATTCTTCATCGCTCATATCAATGTATTGTTTCATAAATTAAAAATTTTGATATAAGCGTAAATATTTCAGTCGATAGGCAAAAATTTTATACAAATTTATATAATATTTTTTAAATAAAACAAATTTTTATAAAAATTGATTAAAAATTTTAAATTTTTTACAAAGATAAAAAGATATTAATTGATTTAAATAAGTGTTAAATAAATAATAAAAAAATTAAAGTGAAAGCGTGAAAGGGATGATGCTGAATAAATACTCATTTATGTTTAACTTTTCATGTCAAATATTTTTACTAATTTTGTAAAAAATAAAAATTATGGAATACACAATTGAAAATATAGAAAAAATGCTAGCTCTAACCAAAGAAGGGAAGCGTGAGTTCCTAGATAATCTCTATGAATTCCTCAATAGTAATAGATTGACAGCATTAGACTATCAAAAAATCAAAATTTTATCAACTGCTCCCATTTGTCCCAGATGTGATTGCGAATATGTAACTAAAGCTGGTATAAGTGATGGTAGACAAGTCTATAAATGTAAAAAATGTGGTTATAGATTTAGAGAAACTGCAAAATCACTTGTCTATTATTCTCATAAATACTATCTTTTAATGGATTATATAAAATGCATGCTTGAGGGTAAAAGCCTCAGAGCCTGCGCAAAAGAAGTTGGTATTAGTTTACCAACGAGTTTTAAATGGAGACATAAGATTCTTTCTGCTATACAAGGATTAGAAGGAGGAATTAGTTTCTCTGGAATAACAGAAGCTGATGAGCTATTAATGCAATATTCAGAGAAAGGTCGCAAATATAAAACTCTAGTAGAAAAAGAGCAAGCTATGAATACTGTTCATCCCAATGTAGCTGTATTAGTGATGACAGATAGAGAGGGTAATTTGCTTTTGAAACACATTGGAGAAAATAGAGTCCAGAATAGTCAGATAAAAGAAGAGTTGAGGCGAAGAGTAACAGAGAAAAATTTGATATGTTTTAAGCCAAATGATGAGTTCACCCAAGCAGTAATAGAATCACCAAGCAAAAAGGTATTAGTTAGACGTAAAACAAAAGGATTAGCAGTTTATAGCGTAAACATAGTAGAGAAAAAAATAACTAATTTTTTGGTTTGGATGATGAGATTCAGAGGAGTTGCTACAAAGTATTTACAGAACTACCTTATGTGGTTTGTAGTGATGAATAAGTACTTGAAAGATGACGTAGAGTCAGACATTGGGCGACTTTTAAACTTGTCATCACACGATAGATGGGCGTGGAAGCGTTATTTTAGATTAATGAAGTCGAAATATTAATATATCATGTAAAGTTAAACAAAAATGTAGTTTCATTACCATCCCCTTTTTAATTTCCTTATCATTTTTAAAATATCTCTTCTCTCGGATATTTATCTTCTAGCTTGATAAATATTATGATATGATTGCTTCTACAATTAAAAACATTATACATAACATTAATGGTAATCCAAAACTAAATCCAGCTGTCTCCAATCGTTCAGAAGCAAATGTTGGAAAAACTACTGTAATACGTCAATGCTATTTCTGATGCTATACTACTTAGTTTTTTAGAAGTAGGAGAGTCTTCATTCAGTAATGTATTACCATAAATATTATAATTTGCTACTATGAACAATAAAAAAATAAACTAATTAGTATGTATTTCCACATTACAATTTTTCAGAAAATATGGGCAAAATTATAAAAAATGATTAATAGCATACGACAATACATAAACTATCAAACGATAATCAATATTTATCATGAATTTGTCATCCATTTAGATGATGTAATTCTTTTTAAATTTTTTACAAAATTATTTATAAGTCTTACAGACAAGTTTTATTTACTCTATTCCAGAGAAAAATTTCATAAACTGCACACGTTCAAAAGCGGCTGGATTTTGTATATTTTTGTATGATAGCTTACCAATAAAATCTTTAGTATTTTGAAAATTCTTTTCTTGCATCCATGAATCAATGGTTTCATTAATTTCTTTAATGACTTTGGCGCCTTTTTTGTATAGAATGCTAGAAATAGCTACAGCATTGGCACCTGCTAGCATAGCTTTTATAGCTCCTTCACCATTTTGTATGCCAGTAGTAGCACATATATCAGCTTTTATATTACCATATGTGAGTGCTACCCATCGTATCACTTCTTGTAATTCTGCTGGACTGCTAAAAATATCACCAGCTGTTAATATGAGATTTTTGATATCTATATTTGGTTTGTACATTCTATTAAACATCACTATACCTTTAGCTCCTGATAATTCCATAGAATATGCTGTATGTATAGGATTTGTTAAATGTTGAGTGATTTTAACTGCTATAGGTATTTTTACTAGTTTGGCTACAGATGTAACAATTTTAACATAAATATTCTCTATTTCTTCATTAGTTTGATTTTTTGAAGTAGGCAAGATGAAAATATTAAGTTCTAAAGCATCTGCACCAGCTTGTTCTATTTCTTTGGCATAGCTAGTCCACTCTTGACTAGTAACGCAATTGATACTTGCTATTATAGGAATATTTACACTTTTTTTAGCTTTAGTTATTAATTCTAAATAATCTTGAGTTGATTTTTCAGAAACATATTCTCTCACATAATCTTCAGTTTCTGGATATGGAAATTGCCCAGAATATTTAATTAATTTTGAGATTTCATTTCTTATTTCTTCTTCAAATAAAGATTTTAAAACTATTGCACCAGCGCCATTAGATTCAAATTCTTTAATTTTATCTATTGATTTTGTCAATCCACAACTAGCTACTATTATTGGACTTGTTAAATCTAATCCTAAGTATTTCACACCAATTTTTGACATATAATTTTGTTTTTTATTTAATGCAAAAATAAATATTTATTTTAATTATTTGAAAAATTTTTAAGTAATTTGCAATAAATTCATTTTGTTATGAAAATTTTAAAGTTTAAGATACAACTTATTTTAGCATTAGTAATTATTTTTTATACTTACCAATCTTTTGCACAGCAAACATATTATTTCATTTCTCCTACTAATACTAATAATGAAATCACAGACCTGTATAATAAAAAACAATTTAGCTTATTGAAACAAATGAGTGAAAATTTGCCAGATAATTTGTACTCTACTAAAGCAGATTATTCATATTATAAAGCATACAGTTCATATATGTTGCATAATAATGATGCCAGATCATTACTAATCGAATATATAGACAAATATCCATTACATGTTAATGTAAATTTAGCTAAATTTTTTATTGGTAATAATTATTTCTGGAGTAAAAACTATAAAAAATCCATTGATTATTTTAATGAAGTAGAAAATGATAAACTATCTGATAGTCTAAGAGCAGAACTATATTTTCGTAGAGGTTATTCATATTTCTCTACTCAGCAATATAATGAGGCAATGTTAGATTTTTCTAATGTTATGAAATATGATATATGGTTTGTCCCTTATGCACAATATTATATTGGATATATAAATTATTTAAATAATAATTATCATGTAGCATTACAAGATTTCAAAAAAATATCATCATTAACTGATGATTCTTTATTTCTGAGCTATAGTAATTATAATATTTTATATTTAGAATATTTGACTAATCAACTAGACAGTGTGATATTGCGTGGTGAGTCTATATTGCCTACAGCAGCAGATAAATATCAATCAGAGATACATCGTTTACTAGCTCAAGTGTATTGGTACAAAAAAGATTTGAATAAAGCTAAACTTCATTTAGATTCATATTTTGAGATGAATCGGACTGGTATTAATAGAGATGATAATTATTTAATGGGATACTTATGTTATGCAATAAATGATTATAAATGTGCAATAGAATATCTAGAAAAAGTGATGACAACTAAAGATTCTCTATATCAGAATGCAGCTTATCATTTAGGGTTGGCATATATTAATACTGGGCAAAAAAACTTTGCTCAAAAAGCTTTTTATGATGCATATTCACTAAATTTTGATACTTTAATTAAAGAAGATGCTTTGTTTAACTATGCTAAGCTTTCATATGAATTAGATAATGATCCGTATAATATAGCTATTAGTGCATTGCAAAAATATATCGAGGAATATCCTAAATCAATTAGAATAAATGAGGCTCAAGAATTGATTTTAAATTTATTGATGATATCTAGTAATTATCAACGTGTAATAGATATTATCGAGCAATTACCTAGAAAAAACCTAACTATTGAAAATATGTATCAGCGTGCTTGTCTCAATCAAGCTTTATTAGATTTCAAAGACAGACAATATAATAAATCAATATTAAATTTAAACAAAGCTATAAATTACGGCACTGATAGAAAAATAAAAGCAAAAGCTATTTTTTGGAAAGGAGAATCTTTTTATACTTTAGGACGATATGATTCTGCACTAGTTAATTATCAAACCTTTATTAATTATGGACCTTCAAAAGATTTACCTGAATATAATAAAGGATATTATAATTTGGGTTATTCATATTTGCTAAATAATAAGTATTCTTTAGCAGTAGATGCTTTTAGACAATTTATTGCTTTATCTGATAATGAACCCGTAAACATTAAATTTGATGCGTATTTGAGGTATGCAGATGCTTTATTATTAAATAAAAATATCGATGAGGCAGCTAAAATATATAAAAAAGTAATCGATGATTATCCACTAAAAGCTGATTATGCTTATTTATCTTATGCTAAAATTTTAGGTATTAAAGGACAATTAAATGAAAAAATTAATAATTTAGATTTACTAATAACAAAATTTCCAAACTCTAGCTATATACCAGAAGCTTTATATGAGAAAGGATTAAGCCAAGAGTTGATAAATGAAGTAGATGCTATAAAAACGTATAATAAAATTTATACATTATATCCAGATCATCCATTAGCTAATAAAGCTATGCTAAAAGAGGCATTAATTCTACGCAATCAAAAAGATTATGATAAAGCTATAGCTTTATTGCAACAATTAATAGTGAATTATAAAAATAGTGAATCAGAAAAAGATGCATGGATAGCTCTAAGGGAAATCTATACAGATGCAGATAGGATAAATGAATTTTTCTCTTTTGCCCAATCATATGGTAAAACCATTAGTTCAAGTGAACAAGAAGAGATGCTTTATAATACTGCAGAAAATAAATTTATGGCTAGCGACTATCAAGGATCTATAGCTGCTTTTGATCAATATTTGCAAAACTTTCCTGATGGAGCTTTTAGCATTAATGCACATTTTTACAGAGCAGAAGCCCATTATGCTTTAGGCAATTTCGATAATGCTTTACAAGATTATCTTTACGTTACTAATACAAATTCTCGTTTTACAGAGTCTTCATTATTTAAGGCTGCTCGAATATATTATAATCGTAATGAATATGAAGCTAGCATACCTCTCTATGAAAAACTGTTACAAATTGCTCAAGTTAAAATAAATAGAATAGAGGCTATGAGAAATTTATTAAAAGCATATGAATATATTAAAAATTACGATAAAGTAATAGAAATAGCCGATAATATACTTAATAGTCCAGATATGGATGAAAATGATAAACTACAGGCCAATATTACTAAAGCACGTATTTATTTCCAAACTAATAATATAAATGAATGTGCTCAGATATGTAAAAATATTTCAAATAATAAATCTGAAGTAGGAGCTGAAGCTACATATTATCTAGCATATATAGATTATATGAATGGTGATTTAAATGATTCAGAACACAAAATATTTTTATTGATTGAAAATTTCGCTGCATATGAAGATTGGATAGCCCGAGGATTTATATTGCTATCAGATGTTTATCTCAGTCGTGGAGATCTATATCAAGCAAAAGCTACTTTAGAACATTTAATAAACAATTATAAAGGTGATGTAGCTATCATTAATGTGGCAAAAGATAAATATAATAATCTTGTTACCATAGATGAAACAAATTCAAATCAGGAAGAATAATATTTTTAATAAAAAATTTATTACCTAAACGCCTATCACAATTACAAAAATATTTAATCATTCTTTATTAATTTTGGAAATTAATTTTATAGATTATGAAAGTATTTGAAAAAGTAAAAGATCTGCAAGAATATTTATCTGGTCAAAAAAATCCTATAGGTCTCGTACCCACTATGGGTGCACTACATCAAGGACATTTATCTCTGCTACAAAATTCCAAAAAAGATAATGCAACTACTGTAGTGAGCATCTTTGTAAATCCCATACAATTCAATGATAAAAAGGATTTCGACAAATACCCTCGTTTATTGGATAATGATCTTAAACTATTAGACAATTATAATTGTGATGTAGTTTTTGCTCCAAGTGTAGAAGAAATCTATCCAGAGCCACCACAAGAGAGCTATGATTTTGGCTATTTAGACAAAGTCCTCGAGGGAGCTTTTAGACCTGGACATTTCAATGGTGTAGCAATAGTCGTTAATAGATTGTTTAATATTGTTAAACCAGATAGAGCCTATTTTGGCAAAAAAGACTACCAACAATATATTATAATAAAACAGCTCGTGAAACAGCAAAATTTACCTATAGAGATAATTGCTGTACCAATAGTGAGAGAACCAAGTGGGCTGGCTATGAGTAGTCGCAATCTCAGGCTAAGTGAAAATGAATTACAAATAGCTCCAGAGATATACAAAGCTCTATATTTAGCCAAAAATTTAGCTTATAAGAAATCTATTAATGAAGTTAAACAAGCGGTCATAGACCATTTAACACAATTTTTAGATTTTAAAATAGAATATGTAGAAATCGTAAATGCTGATAATCTAAAAACCATGAATGATTGGAATGAAGGGAAACCGATTATTTTGATTGCTACTTGGCTAGGTGATGTTAGATTAATAGATAATATGGAATTATTTTAATTGTCTGGACCACTTATATTATATTAACTTGTTGCGAGTTATTCAGAAATTTGAGGCTCTGACATAATGAAATCTATCATTTTACGAATTGCTTGCGAGCGATGACTTATTTTATTTTTTTCATCTAAATCCATTTCTGCAAAAGTTTTTGTATAACCATCTGGTACAAAAATTGGGTCATAACCGAAGCCATTATTGCCACGCGGATGATCTATAATTTGTCCATTTATTAGCCCTTCGAAATAGTATGTTTTATCATTAATGATCAAGCAAATCACTGATTTGAATCTTGCTTTTCTATCCTTTACTCCGTTCAATTCATTCAATAATTTAACAATGTGCGGTTCGAAATTTTTTAAACCTACACCTGCATATCTAGCCGAATAAACACCTGGTCTGCCATTCAAAGCTCTCACTTCGAGTCCAGAGTCATCTGCAAAAATAGGTTTTCTATATATTTGATATATTGTATTAGCTTTTACAAAGGCATTTTCATTAAATGTGCTACCTGTCTCAGGGATTTCTTCCAAATAGCCTATATCTGTCAAACTTAAAATCTTAATATTATCTCCAACAATATTTTGAATCTCGTGAACTTTACCTTCATTATGTGTAGCAAAAATAAGTTCCATTTTTTTAGCAAAAATAAATAATATTTAAAAAAAATTTCAGAATTTTGTAAAAAATAATTATTATGAAAAAAGTAGTAAATATTATTAGAATATTAATAGGATTAGTTTTTGTATTTTCAGGTTTTGTGAAAGCAGTAGATCCTTGGGGATTTCAGTTTAAATTAGAAGATTATTTTATTGCATTTAATTGGGATATTTTTATGCCATTTGCACTAGCCCTTGCTATATTAATTCCAGCAGCAGAATTTATCATTGGTTTTGCATTATTAGTAAATTTGAAACCTAAATATGCTATATGGGGTTCGCTGATATTTATGGCATTCTTTTTACCTCTTACTTTATATCTAGCTATTACAAATGCAGTGTCTGATTGCGGATGTTTCGGAGAAGCTATTAAGCTAAGCAATTGGAATACATTTTACAAAAATATTATAATCACTGCAGCTATAATTTTTGTGATATGGCAAAGAAAATATTTAAAATCTTGGTTAAAAAATACTATGGAATGGATAATAATTGCAATCTCTGGGGTATTTATTTTTGGTGTATCAGCATATGGACTTGCATATTTGCCTATAGTTGATTTTTTACCCTACAAAATAGGTGTAGATCTGAAGCCTGATCCTAATCTAAAAGATAAATATTTCGTCATTTACAAAAATATAAATACTGGTCAATTAGAAGAATATCCAGCTAATCAATATCCATGGGATGATAGTCTATGGATGGCAGAACACGAATTTGTAGATACTAGAATAGAGAAGGCTCAAAAACCAGCACTCTTAATTATGACATATGATAGTACAGGTTATGATATCACTGATAGTGTGATGCTAAATAAAAAACCTACTATGCTCATAGTTAGTTATAATATTGAAAAAATTAATCAAAAAAATTCAGAAAAATTAAAAAATTGGATTAACTTAGCTGAAAAATATAATCTCAATACTTACTTAATTACTTCCTCAGATAGCAAATTAGTAGAACAACAATTAAATAATTATAAATTAAAAATACCTTATGCCTTTGCAGATGATATTGCATTAAAGATGTTTATAAGAGCTAATCCTGGAATAGTATTTATGAAGGATGGTGTTATCAAAGCTAAATATACCATTAATCATAAAGCTGATGAGATGAAAGTGAAAGAAGTTCTTAACTAATACTTAACTTATAATTTCTAATATTCACATTCTTTGACCTGTTACCTATCCACATTTATAAAAACAAGATTCAAATAATTATTAATTTTGTTAAATTTCACTAAAAACTAATAAAAATCAATGAGTTTTGAGATAAAAGCAATTAATGGAAAAGCTAGAGCTGGAATATTAAAATTGCCACATGGAGAGATAGAAACACCAGTATTCATGCCTATAGGGACTGTAGGATCAGTAAAAGGAATAATGTGGAATGATTTAAAAAATATAATAAAAGCACAAATAATTTTAGCAAACACATATCATCTATATCTGAGACCAGGTACAGATATATTATATGAAGCAGGAGGATTACATAAGTTCCTTAACTGGGAAAGACCAATATTAAGTGATAGCGGAGGATACCAAGTGTATTCACTAGCCAATATTAGAAAAATAAACGTAGAAGGCGTAGAATTTCGTTCACATTTAGATGGCAGTAAGCATTTTTTTACACCGGAAAAAGTAATGGAAATTCAACAATACATTGGTTCAGATATTATGATGGCATTTGATGAATGCACACCACATCCTGCCGATTATGAATATGCTAAAAAATCACTTGAGTTGACACAAAAATGGCTAGTAAAATGTATAGAATATTTAGAAACTCACCCAGCAAAATATGATTTTCCACAATATTTATTTCCAATAGTACAAGGTAGCACATACACTGACCTTAGAGAAAAAGCTGCTAACTTTGTCAGTCAATTTGATACATTAGGTTATGCTATAGGAGGGTTGAGTGTAGGAGAACCTGCAGAGATAATGTACGAAATGATAAAAATAGTGAATAATATTTTACCAGAAAACAAACCTAGATACTTAATGGGAGTAGGAACTCCAGAAAACATACTGCAAGCTGTAGCCTTAGGAGTTGATATGTTTGATTGTGTAATACCTACAAGAAATGGCAGAAATGGACAATTATTCACAACAGAGGGAATTATTAATATAAAAAATGAAAAATGGAGACATGATTTTTCTCCAATAGATATTCAAAGTCCATTAGAAATAGATCATACTACAACAAAATCATACTTAAGACATTTATTTCAAGCAGGTGAAATGCTAGGTCCTATGATAGCATCATATCACAATTTGGCATTTTATATAAGATTGATGCAAGAAATACGTTATCACATTATCAAAGGAGATTATGATAAATATTATCCTAAAGCAATAGAAACCTATATGAAAAGATTATGAAAATTAAAAAAATTGATCTTTATATAGCTAAAAAATTTATTAGTACTTTTTTATTAACTATTACTTTATTGATATTCATAATTATTGCTTTCGATTTATCAGAAAAAATAGATAAATTTATCGACAAAGATGCCCCAGTATCACTTATAATCACACAATATTATTTAAATTTTATTCCTTATTTTATCAATTTATTTTCAGCATTATTCATTTTCATATCTGTGATATTTTTCACATCTAAACTAGCAAATAAATCTGAAATAATAGCTATGTATAGCGTGGGAATAGATTTTAAAAGATTACTGAAACCTTATTTAGCAGTTAGTTTTTTATTAGCAATATTTTCATTTTTTTTACAAAATTTTATATTACCACCAGCAAATCAAAAAAGAATTAATTTCGAAAACACATACGTGAAAAGAAATCCCCAAACCAAAGAAGTACAAATACACCTGCAACTTGATAAAAATACTTATTTGTACTTAGCAAATTGGGATGTCAAAGACTATGAAGGTACATTTCTATCAATTGATAAGATTGATTACCAAACTGGAGTGAAACAAAAAATGATGTCTTCATTTATAAAATATGACAATAATACTAATAAATGGCAATTAAACGATGTTGTAATTAGAGAAATCCAAGACAGTACAGAACGATTGCAAAGATATAAAACTATTGATACATTATTGCCGATAACACCTAATGACCTAGCATATGAAACAACACTTTTAGAAACAATGAATTTCAATGAGTTGAATAAATACATAAAAAGACAAAAACAAAGAGGAGCGGAAAATATAAATGAATTATTAGTAGAAAGACAAAATAGATTTGCGTCCCCATTCGCTGCAATAATATTAACAATAATAGCAGTAGCATTATCAATTAATAAAAGACGGGGTGGATTGGGTTTAAACTTAGCTATAGGATTGGCTTTGAGTTTTAGCTATATATTATTTCAACAAATAAGTGTATCATATGGGGTAGCAGGAGTGATACCAACATTTGTAGCAGCATGGTTACCTAATTTTATATATATAATTATAGCAGGTTATTTACTCTATAGAGAAATATAAAAATCGACTAAGTAATAATTGTATTTATCATGTAAATTGTAATAATATAACTATTAAAATCATATTAAAAAATTAGATTTACTATAATTGTTATGGTATCAATTCTGAAAAGATAAATTGACAATACAAGTAACAACAATAATAAGGATAATATTATGTGAGAGGATAAGGAAATGATTATAAATATTTAAATGTTATAGATTAAATATGTTTTGGACATTAAATCACTGTACCGCTCCCATGCCCGCCTATCCGATGCCGCCAAATTCAACATCCTTCCCGTGTCTTTTATAATCTTATCTGCCAGATACTTTCCCTTAATGACAAACCACATTATATAGTTTGTTAAATATTTCGTTGCTACTCCACGAAACTTATAATATATCCAGCCAACAAAATCAGTTATCTTCTTATGAACAGTTGATACACTGTATATACCATCTTTCATCTTGTTTTTATTAGTTATTTCTTTGTGTTTGATGTGTTCTGCATTTACAGTCTTAAATGCTTTTTTATTGCTGCCACATACCACAGAATCTTTGGATATTCGAGATTTTAAAAAATCTGATATGTGGTCAGCTTGAACTCTATCATCTTCTAATTTTTTGAATAGTATATTTCCACTTCTGTCTGTAGCAGCCAAAACTGCTATTTTTGTTGGCTTTTTTTTCTTTAGCTTTTTTAATTCTTTCTTGTCTCGTTTCTTTTTACCTTTTTCTGAGTAATTCATTAGCAATTCCTCTAATTCCACTACTCCAAAGAAATTAACATTGTCTTCAAAAGATTGCAAAGCACAAAGAATTCTGTGTCGCCAAAAGAAACTTGTTGTGAGACTAATATGTACTATTCTAGCACATTCTCTCAAGCTCATGCCAGCAGACATACATTTGATATATTCTAACATTTTGCCCTTTTCATGAATGCCATACATAAAGGTGCCAGTTGTAACTCTGAATTGTCTTCCACAGTTTTTGCAACGGTAGTTTTGCACTCCGCTTTGCAAACCGTTTTTAATTACATGGCTGCTATTGCATTCTGGACAAAGTAGACCTGTAGACATTGCTTTGATTTTTTGATAATCGACGACATCTTTGCCTTCTTCAATCATTTTATCATAAAGATTGTCATAGAATTCACGAGTACCTTCTTTGGTTAGTGTAAATACTTCTGTTGGATCTTCAAATAAATTATTCATAATTATTTAATTTTTGCAAACATACTAATTATTTATTACTAGTAAACTTTATATATAATAACAATTTTTTATTCTAATTTGCATGTTTCACTTAGTTTTAAATATTATTTTTTCATATTAAAATTAATTAGTAATTTTGCAAAACAAAAATGTCCGATGGTGTAACGGCAGCACTGCAGATTTTGGTTCTGCCTGTCCAGGTTCGAATCCTGGTCGGACAGTATGATTGATTGAGAGGGGGCGCTTAGCTCCCTTTATTTTTAATTAAATTTATGATAGATAAAGCGTATATTCAAAAACTTGTAGAGGAAATAACAGAAGGAACAAGTATTTTTTTAACAAAATTAGATATCGATAATCTAGGTAAAATTAGTGTTTACTTAGATAGTGATACTAACCTTACTATCGATGATTGTGTAAAAGTGAGTAGATATATTGAGAAAAATCTGTCTCTATCAAAAGATGATTATCAGCTAGATGTGTCATCTCATGGTATAGGAAATCCTTTAACAAATGCCAGACAGTATCCTAAGCATATTGGTCATTTCTTACAAATAAAAACAATTGATAATCAAACAATTAAGTGTAAATTAATTAATTATGAATCAGAAAAATTAACAATAGAAATACAAAATAAAAATAATAAAAAAGAAAAAGAAGAAAAAATTATTGATTTATCACAAATCAAAGAATGTAAAGAAATTTTAAAATTTTAAAATTATGGCAACAATAAGTTTGTTAGAAGCTTTTAATGAATTTCAAGATATTAAAGGGATAGACAAAGAGACTTTGATGGAGTTATTAGACGAAATATTTAAAGGTATTTTAGAAAAAAAATATGGTGACGCTTCGAATTTTTATTTTGCAGTAAATCCAGAAACAGGTAATATTGAACTATGGAGAAATAGAGTTATAGTGCCAGATGGCAAATTAGAAGATCCCAATACTCAGATAGAATTAAAAGACGCTCTAAGGATAGAACCAGACTTTATGATTGGCGAGGAAGTTACTGAGCCTTATGGAATTGAAAATTTCTCACGTAGAGAAATTCAGACCATTCTACAAATGATGAAAGCACGTATCACTGAATTTGAAAATCAAGTAACTTTCGATAAATACAATGATCAAATAGGTGAGTTAGTTGTTGGCGAGGTGCATCAAGTATTAAAAAATGAGATAATAGTTGTAGATGAAGACGGCATAGAATTAATTTTGACAAAGGATCAAATGATACCGAGAGATCACTATAAAAAAGGTGATACTATTAGAGCATCTATCTATAAAATTGAAAATAGAGCTGGCTCACCATATATTTATTTATCTCGTACTAGTACTGAATTTTTAGCTCATCTAATGGAACAAGAAGTGCCAGAAATAGCTGATGGGTTAATCACTATTCGCAAAATAGCTCGTATACCTGGGGTGAGAGCTAAAGTAGCTGTAGAATCATACGATGACCGCATAGATCCTGTAGGTGCTTGTGTGGGAATTAAAGGCTCTCGCATTTTCCCAGTTATTCAAGAACTAAGAAATGAAAACATAGATGTAATAAATTTCTCTAATAACCCTAAATTATTTATTCAAAGAGCTTTAGCTCCTGCTAAGATAACTGATATTCAGTTAGAAGATGAAAAAGCTATAGTAATTGTGAAACCTGATCAAATATCTTTTGCCATAGGCAAAAATGGGCAAAATATTGAATTAGCTTCACGTATCACTGGTTATGACATTGAGGTTTATCGCGAGCTCGAAGAGGGCGAAGAAGAGGATATCGACATCCAAGAGTTTAGTGATGTTATTGATCAATGGATTATCAATCAATTAAAAACTATTGGTTGTGATACTGCTAAAAAAGTTCTCTCTTATTCAGTAAAAGATTTAGCTGATTTAGCTGATTTCGAGGAAGAAACTGTTGAAGAAATACAAAAAATAATTAGAGCAGAATTTGAATGAAATTAATTAGAAAAGTTTATTATGTTTATAAAATTATTAATGATTATAACTTTAAAATTTGACAAATTATATTTTTGAAAAATAAATATTAATTTTGTAGTGAGATTTTTATTATGAATGAAATAAAAACATATAGATTAAATCAGCTCACACGTGAGTTAGGAGTTACATTTGCTGAATTACAAGAACTATTAAAATCTAATGGTATCAAAGTGAATACTCCTAATGATCGTATTAGCGAAGATGCTTATTTGATTATTAAACAAAATTATAACCTGGATACTGAAAAAAATAAAACTGATGAAAACATTGTAGAGGAAACTAAAACTACTACTGCTGATAAAATAATTGAACAAGAACAACCTAAAGAAACTGAAAATGCTCCTTTTGAGATCAACCTTAAGGTAAAAGGTAAAATAGATCTGAACAAAGAAAATGAGAGAACTACTAAAGAAAAATCTATTTCTTCTAAATCTAAAGAAAAAGAAGAAAAAACTAAATCTAAAAAACCTAAAATTAAAAATATTGAAAAAAGCATAGATAAAGAGTTAGAAACTGATAATAAACAAGAAGTTGCAGAAAACCAAACTGAATCGCAATTAAAAATTACTTCTGAAAATATTACAGAAAATGAACTTGTAACTGAAAAAATAGTAGATCAAGAAACTCCCCAAGCAGAAATTTTAGATAATAAAACCGGACAAGAAACAGATATCACCGAAATTAACAAAGATACTAAAGAAATAACCACTGATATATCTGATAAACCGTATTTGCAAGAAATTAACTTAAAAGTTAAATATAAAATCGATTTAGATGAGGTAAGTCCTAAAAAAAGTAAAACTAATGGTAATGAGAAAAAACAATCATCTAGACCTAGGAAAAAAACTATAAAAAAAGTCGCTGAAGCTGATCAAAAAGGATTTAAAAAATGGGATAAAAACCATACCACTACAGATCAAACCAATAAAGAAAAACCAAAACCTAGATATTATGATAATAAAGACACTACTAATAAAGTAGGCGACAAATCTCAACCAAAAAAACGTGAAAAAACTAATAAAAAATTTAGAGATAAAGATTTTCAACATAGAAGGAAAAGAGAAGAACATGTTTTAACTGATGAAGAAATAACACAAAAAATTAAAGAAACTTTAGCAAAAGCTCAGGCTAAACCTAAAACTACACCAGCTCAGTATAAAAAACTTAAAAAAGAGCAAAGATTATCTAAAAGTGTTGATAATGAAGTTAAAAATGTTATTGAGGTTACAGAGTTTATTACTACCAGTGAATTAGCAAGTTTAATGAATGTATCTCCTACTGAAGTTATAGCTAAATGTTTTGATTTAGGTTTGACCACTACTATCAACTATCGTTTAGATGCAGAGACGATAGTCCTTGTTGCTGATGAGTTTGGTTACGAAGTTAAATTTATAAGCTTAGATGAGAAAGAAGAAGAAGAATATTATGACGATCCATCAACATTACTACCACGCCATCCTGTAGTTACAGTAATGGGACACGTAGATCATGGTAAAACAAAATTATTAGATTTTATACGTAAAACTAATGTAGTAGCTGGAGAGGCTGGAGGTATCACACAACATATTGGAGCATATGAAGTAACATTACAAAATGGTCGTAGAATCACATTTCTAGATACACCTGGTCATGAAGCATTTACTGCTATGCGAGCTAGAGGAGCTAAAGCTACTGATATAGCTATTATAGTTATTGCTGCTGATGAACAAGTGATGCCTCAAACTATTGAAGCTATCAATCACGCTCGTGCAGCTGGTGTACCAATGATTTTTGCTATTAATAAAATAGATAAACCTAATGCTAATCCTGAAAAAATTAAGGAACAATTAGCAAATATGAATATTCTAGTGGAAGATTGGGGTGGTAACTATCAATCTCAAGAAATATCTGCTAAAGAAGGATTAAATGTCGATAAATTACTAGAAAAAGTGCTCTTACAAGCAGATTTAATGGATTTAAAAGCAAATCCTAATAGACCTGCAATAGGAACTGTTATTGAATCTGGATTAGAAAAAGGTCGTGGTTATGTAGCTACAATTTTAATTCATAATGGTACATTACATATTGGTGATCCTGTATTAGCTGGAGTTTATTATGGTAAAGTAAGAGCTATGTTTGATGAAAGAAATCAACCTAAAAAAGAAGCTGGTCCTAGCTCACCTGCTTTAATTCTTGGACTTAATGGTGCTCCACAAGCTGGTGATAAATTGTTAGTTATGCCATCTGAGAAAGAAGCTAAAGATAAAGCTCTCAAACGTCAACAATTACTTAGAGAGCAATCTATTAGAGCTAAAAAACATATTACTCTTGATGAAATTGGTCGTAGGATAGCCATTGGTGACTTTAAAGAATTAAATTTAATTGTAAAAGGAGATGTAGACGGCTCAGTAGAAGCATTGAGTGATTCTTTATTAAAACTATCTAATGAACATGTGCAAGTAAATGTTATTCATAAAGGTGTAGGTGCTATTACAGAATCTGATATCTTGCTAGCTGCTGCATCTAATGCCATAATTGTTGCTTTCCAAGTGCGTCCCGCACCAGCTATTCGCAAACTTGCTGAGCAGGAGCAAATACAAATAAAATCTTATTCCATAATTTATGACGCTATAGAAGAAATTAAATCTGCAATAGAAGGTATGCTAGAACCTACTATCGAAGAAACTATCCTAGGTACTGCTGAGGTTAAACAGGTTTTTTCTATAAAAAAAGTGGGTAATATCGCTGGATGCATGGTTTTAGATGGTAAAATTGATAAAAATGCTCGTGTCAGACTAATAAGAAACGGCATAGTCATATTTGACGGGGAAATAATTTCTCTCAAACGCTTCCAAAATGACGTCAGAGAAGTACTTACAGGTCAAGATTGCGGTATTGGTATTAAAAATTTTAACGATATTAAGGTGGGTGATCTCATAGAAGCATATATCACTACCTCTGTAGAACAAAAATTATAATAATTATCATTATTTTGGTAATTATAAAATTTCATTATAATGGTAGAAGTTAATATTTTAGGTAGTGGATCTTCTTTACCTTTATATAAACGATTTAGCCCATCACAAATAATAAAAATTGAAGGGAAAAATATATTAATCGATTGTGGCGAAGGCACACAAATTCAATTGCAACGTTTTGGTTTTTCAATAGTTAATATAGATTATATTCTTATTTCTCATTTGCATGGTGATCATTTTTTTGGATTATTTGGTCTATTATCATCTATGCTACTATTAGGTAGAACTAAACCATTGACCATCATCGCAAATAAAAATTTAATTCCAATTTTAGAAATTATTTTTCAGGAAAAGTTATTTGGGAAATATTTCCCTTTTAATTTTATCCCTTTAGATTTTAATAATTTTAATAAAATATTAGAAGAAGATAAATTTGTAATTTATTCTTTTCCTCTTGATCATTCTGTACCGACTTGTGGTTTTTTAATTAAAGAAAAGCTGAGACCTAGAAATATTTTAAAAAGTTTTGTAGAATATTATCATCCTAGCATTAATGAAATAAAAAACATAAAACAAGGTGGAGATTATTTAGATAAAAATACTGGTAAATTATTGAAAAATAATGAAATAACTTCAGATCCACCACATCCATTTTCTTATGTTTATTGTAGTGATACAGCTTATAAATTAATTAATTATTCGGAAATTAAAAATCCAATTTATTTATTTGCAGAATCTACATTTTTAACTGAAAAGGTAGATGTAGCTAAATCAAAAAAACATATGTCTGCTGCTGAGACTGCTCAGTTGGCTGATAATATAAATGCTCAGTATCTAATTTTAGGCCATTTCGGCTCTGAATATAAATCGGTCAATTTGTTTCTAGAAGAAGCTAGTCAGTATTTCCCTCGTGATAAAATTATCTTAGCTTATGATGGACTTAAAATTAATTATGATAATTATAAAAAAATTGATAAAAATTTAAAATAAGATAAATTTTAGGTTTTTTAATATCTGATATAATAATTTCTTCTCAATAAGCTGAATTGTAAAAACCAATTAAAATCTAATATAAAAATTATTAAATTTAGTAATTATATTTCTTCATTTAAATGATTAAATAATATAGACATAAAGCATATAAATATAGACCAAACATTTGTTTATTTGATATAAAATTATTAATTTTGCATGATAATAAATAAACAAAAAAATTATGAATGAAAAAATTCAAGAAAATGGATACAATGCGAATAACATACAAGTATTAGAAGGCTTAGAAGCGGTACGCAAAAGACCAGCAATGTATATAGGGGATACTGGAGAGAGGGGATTGCACCATTTAGTATATGAAGTATTAGATAATTCTATAGATGAGGCTTTAGCTGGTTACTGTGATCATATAAAAATAATTATTCATCCCAATAATGCAATTACAGTAATAGATAATGGACGAGGCATCCCTGTCGATATGCATCCCGTAGAAAAAAAACCTGCATTAGAGATTGTATTGACAATATTACATGCAGGTGGTAAATTTAATAAAGATACATATAAGGTTTCTGGTGGGTTGCATGGCGTAGGTGTCTCATGTGTAAATGCTTTATCTAAAAAAATGATAGCTACTATCAAACGTGATGGTAAAATTTGGCAACAGACATATGCTTATGGTAAACCTATCACAGACTTACAAGTTATTGGAGAAACTATGGAGACTGGTACCACTATATATTTCGAGCCAGATGAATCCATTTTCCCTATAATAGATTATAAATATGATATTCTTTCAAAAAGACTAAAAGAACTTTCATTTTTAAATAAAGGAATTACAATAGAGTTAGTAGATCAGAAATCTAATCCAGATGATCCTATAGTAAATGTATACCACTCTGAGAATGGATTAATAGATTTTATACATTATTTAGATGAATCTAGACAAGTTCTAATGCCTGAACCTATATATATTGAAGGAGAAAGAGATAATATTAAAGTAGAAATAGCTTTAGAATATAACGACTCATATATTGAGAATGTACATACTTTTGTGAACAATATAAATACTATAGAAGGTGGAACTCATCTAGCAGGATTTAGAAGAGCTCTTACACGAACAATGAAAGCATATGGAGATTCACAAGGATATTTTGATAAAGTTAAATTTGATATATCAGGAGATGACTTCAGAGAAGGATTAACAGCAATATTAAGCGTTAAAGTTCCAGAACCACAATTCGAGGGACAAACAAAAACTAAACTTGGGAATACTGAAGTGGCTGGTATAGTAGATAGCATTGTGAGTGAACACTTATCATATTATCTGCAAGAACATCCTAAAGAAACTCGAGAAATTTTCAATAAAGTAGTGTTAGCAGCAACAGCTAGACATGCTGCAAGGAAAGCTCGAGAAATGGTACTTAGAAAAACTGTTTTTAACTCTGCACAACTCCCAGGAAAATTAGCAGATTGTTCTGAAACTGATCCATCAAAATGTGAGATATTTCTAGTAGAGGGAGATTCAGCAGGTGGTACCGCTAAACAAGGTCGCAATAGACTTTTTCAAGCTATTTTACCTCTTAGAGGAAAAATATTAAATGTAGAAAAAGCTGCTGATCACCGTGTTTTTGAGAGTGAAGAAATTCGAAATATATATACCGCACTTGGCGTATCTATAGGTACACCTGACGACCCCAAAGCATTGAATATAGAGAAATTACGCTATCACAAAATTATTATAATGACCGATGCAGATGTAGATGGTAGTCACATTACCACATTAATACTTACTTTTTTCTTTAGATATATGAAAGAATTGATAGAAAAAGGATACGTCTATGTAGCTGCACCACCATTATACCAAATTCGTCAAGGAAATAAAAAAGTTTATTGCTGGTCAGACGAGCAAAGAGATAAAATCTTATCAGAATGGAAGCAAAACTACGGAGATAGAAATATTCACATACAAAGATATAAAGGTCTAGGAGAAATGAATGCAGAGCAATTGTGGGAAACTACTATGAATCCAGATACACGTTTTCTTAATAGGGTTTCTATAGAAAATGCTGCAGAAGCAGATAGAATCTTTTCAATGTTGATGGGAGAAGACGTGCCACCTCGTAGACAATTTATTGAAGAAAATGCTAAATTAGCACAAATAGATACATAGGTAAGTAAAAATACTTCTAATGTAATGCTAATGTGCGTTCGCTTGAAATAAGTTAAAATTGAAGGGTGCAAGGCGTGGAGAGAAAGGGGTTGATAAAAAATAATTTTTGTTATACTTAACAATTTTAGAATATAAATTGTTAAGTATAACATATTTTATATTGCATTACTTTTTCTTACACTTTGATAAAACCAAAAAAAATATTTAATTTTGTCTAATTTTAAAAAAATTATTTATGAAAACTAAAATCATCAAATCAATAATATTTGCTTTAGCAATAATTATCTCAGCAGGTATACTAGGTAATGCATATAAAAGTAGAGTAAAACATATAAGTACTGTACAGGTGAAAGGTAAGGCAGATAAAGAAATTCATAGTGATATTGCTAGATGGGATTTAATGTTTAGTGTCAATAGTCCTGATTTAAAGTCAGCTTATGAAAAAACGCAAGCTAATACTGATATAGTATTAAATTTTTTAAAACAAAATGGATTAGATGATAATGAAATCCGAGTATCAGGTATAGATATTAATAAAACATACGAGACTGTTAAAGTTCAAGTAGGAGAGGATTATGAATATAAAAATAAATTTACAGGATATAGATTATTGAGGAGTTTTTATATAGAAACAAAAAAACTAGATACAATAAATAAGCTTGTAAGTGAAATAAGCACATTAATTGCACAAAATATTGAAATCATCTCCCAAAATCCAGAATATTATTATTCTAAACTCGATAGTGTAAAGCATGATTTGATAGAAAAAGCTTCTCAAGATGCCATAGAGAGAGCTAAAAAAATTGCTAATTCCAATAATCAAAAAATTGGTAAAATAAAATCTGCCAATATTGCACCTTTTCAGGTTACTGGCATTTATTCTAATGAAGACTATACATGGGGTGGTGTATTGAATACTTCAGACATAATAAAAAATTGCTCCGTTACAGTAACTATGGAAGTAGAAATAAAATAAATGGTTCTATAACGTTTTGAGTGGGTAAATAAAAAAATAGTAAATTTGAATAAAAAAGATATGAATTCAAAAGAGATATTTAGTTTGGCATTAAATATAGAAAAGCCATGGTATATAAAAGACATTATT
>Ga0209537_1000830_pt1 | contig 36849 bp, 38 predicted proteins | sample BioPla4DNA1_FD_187698 | JGI IMG/M metagenome (GOLD analysis project Ga0209537, IMG submission 187698) | Biogas fermentation microbial communities from Germany - Plant 4 DNA1 (SPAdes) (version 2) | ecosystem: Engineered > Bioreactor > Anaerobic > Digestate | place: Bielefeld, North...
TAGCGCGTTCATTTTACCCTTGACAATCTCAAGGCGGACTTTTATAATCGTCAAGGCGAAATTGAAAGTAATTTAAAGCAATTCTATAAAACATTGTGCTATTTTTTCATGTTTAGTTTACAAAGCCTATTTTAATATTATTATAACCTATTATTTATTAATAACACTATTTATATTTGAATTATAATGAATAGAGCGGGAATATCCCGCTCTTTTTAACCTCTGATTTCTAGCTTTTTAATTAATTCACGGTATCTTTCAATGTCTTTTTTTTCTAAATACCTTAATAAACCCCTTCTTTGACCAATCATCTTAAAAAGCCCTCTTCTTGAATGATGGTCTTTTTTGTGAACTTTTAGGTGCTCTGTCAATTGATTTATTCTATAGGTTAATATTGCTATTTGCACCTCTGGTGAGCCAGTATCATTATCATGAATCTTGTACTCTTCAATAATTTTAGCCTTTTCTTCTTTGCTAAGTGACATAATATATTCCTCCTTAATTTTTAATCTGCCAATAGCTATGTAAATCGCCGAGGAAACGATAAACATAGCTAAAGGTATATGCTTACAAAAGAATGTTATCACATTTTTTGCAAAATGTAAATACTAGTAATTATTTTAATTGTTTTTAATATATAATACATCTTTATGCATTTGATTTTTTAATTCCTCAACAGAATTAAATTTTATATCATCTCTTATAAATTCCATAAATTCAATTTTTATAATAGAATCATATATATCTTCATCAAAATCCAAAATATATGTCTCTATTTTAAGATTTTTTTCATTAAAAGTTGGATTATACCCGATGTTAGTTAAACTCAAGAATTTACTATTATCTACATAAGTAAAAGTTTTATATACTCCTGTTTTAGGAATAACATACCTGTCATTTAATCTAATATTAGCTGTGGGGAAACCTAATTTTCTTCCCCTACTTCTACCTTTTATTACTGTTCCAATTAAACAATAATTTCTTCCTAATAATTTATTTGCTTTTTCTATATAACCATTTATTATTAAATTTCTTATAATAGTACTGCTTACTATCTCGCCTTCAACATACACTGGATCTATTACATTTACAACAAATCCATTTGCTTTTCCTAATTCCTTAAGGTAGTTGCTATCCCCTTGTGCCTTGTATCCAAATCTATAATCAAAACCTACGGTAACAAGTTTAGCATTTAATCTTTCTAACAATATATTCTTTACAAATAACTCAGGAGACAATTTCATAATTTGTTCATTAAAATCCATAACATATACTATTTCTATGCCTAATTCCTTTAAAAGTTGGATTTTTTCTTCAAAAGACGTGAGAATATCTATTTTAAAATTTTCATCCTTTTTTAAAATTGTTTTAGTATGATTTTTAAAAATAAGTACAGAAGGCTTTAAATTTTCCTCTTTTGCCTTTTCTATGTTGCTCTTTAACAAATACTGGTGGCCTATATGAATTCCATCGAAATTACCAAGAGCTACAGCTGTTACATATTTTTTTTCACTGCTATTCATTGCATCAATTATTTTCATATCATCACCTTATATGAGGACTTTATCCATCTTAATATAAAGATCGTGCTTTGACTGATTTATCCTACCTATGCCAATAAATTTATTATCACAATATACTCTCATAGGAATATTAACATTGTATTTATTTATACTTAATTCTTTCATATATATCTTAACACCATTGATTAACTTAGTAAAATATTTTTTATCTAATTTTATTTTGTCTAAATGCATTAATCCTTCATCAATAGGAATAATCATTGATTCCAAGCTATTACTATCTAGTTCCTTTAATTGGTCTAAGCTTATGCTATCCTCAATCCTAAAATTACCTACACCAACCCTAAGCAAAAAAGACATATACCCATAGGTACCTAAATATTCACCAATATCATCACACAGAGTTCTAACATATGTACCCTTCGAACATTTTACATAAAAAATAATTTTTTTATCCACTATTTTTTTTATAATCAATTCGTAAATAGTTGCCTGTCTAGGTTTCCTTTCAACAGTTTTACCTTTTCTGGCCAATTCATACAATTTTTGTCCTTTATATTTTAATGCAGAGTACATAGGAGGTATTTGTTCTATCTCACCTTTAAATTTATTAAAGGCATGATAGATCTCCTCTTCTTTTACCTCCTTATTAGAATATTTTATTATTTTCCCCTCTGCATCCTGTGTATCAGTAGCATACCCTAAGGTCAACTCTCCAATATATTCTTTAGGAAGATCTAGCATATACTCACTTATTCTAGTACCTTTCCCAATACAAACAAGTAAAACTCCTGCAGCATTTGGATCTAGTGTGCCGGTATGCCCAACTTTTTTTATTTTAAATATTTTCCTTATATCTTTTATTACATCGTGTGAAGTTATTCCCTTAGGTTTAAATACATTAATTATTCCATCCATCGAATCACCTAATGTTTGCTAGTATTTCTTTAAGAACCATTTCCTTTGCAGTTTTAAGGTCATCATTAATAGTGCATCCAGCTGCCCTTATGTGGCCTCCACCACCAAATTTTGCTGATATTTTTGAAACATCTACATATTTCTTACTCCTTAAGCTTATTTTAACCTCTTTATATGATACTTCTTTTAATAAACAGGCAGCTTCTATTGTATTAATACCCATTACGAATGATATAATCCCTTCTGTATCTTCCATAGAAGCCTTAGTTTTTTCTAGCATCTCTTGAGTAACAACTACAACCCCAACTTTCCCATTATCATGTAATTCCAATTGATTTAACGCCTCAAGTAATAATCTTGTTCTTTCAATGCTTACATTTTGATAGATATTTATATTAATATCGTTTATGTCTATCCCTGTTTTTATTAGGTCTGCAACAATCATATGGGTCTCATAAGTAGTATTACTGTACATAAATCTTCCTGTATCTGTATTTATACCAGTATATAAACAAGTAGCTATATCCCTATCTATCTCTATATCCATATACTTAATAATTTTATACACAATCTCACATGTAGACCCGGATGAAGGCAATACAATATTTATATCACCAAAAAATTCATTAGTAACATGATGATCTATGTTTATAACTGCCTTCGCTTTCGATAAAAATTCTGCACCAATGCCTAATCTTTCTTTATCACTACTGTCTAAAGCTATAAAAAGTTCAACTTCCTGGTTAACATCCTTTTCTTCAATTATGTCTATATTAGGCAGGAAATTAAAATAAGAAGGAATATTATCGACTTTAACTACATTTATATTGCCTTTTTTCTTTAGTTTTTTTATAGCCATAGCTAAGGCCAAAATGGAGCCTAAGCTATCTCCATCTGGCTGTATATGGGAACATATATATATATTATTATATCTATTAATCAATTCCAGAGCAGATTCTGTTGCTTTCTTTAACTCACCAGTCATTATTATCTCCTCTTTTTTCTTTGTCTTTTTTGTTGACTTCATCAATTAGCTTAGATATATAAAGACTTTGTTCTATAGATTCATCCAAATGAAAAACTGGTTCAGGAGCATGTCTTAAATCTATTTTATTTCCAATTTCTCTTCTTATAAATCCTTTTGCACTTTTTAGGCCTATTAAAGTATTTTCTTTATCTTCTTCATTACCCATAACACTAATATATATATTTGCATAGCTTAAATCATTAGTTACCTCAACCTTAGTAATACTAGTTAAAGGATTAATTCTAGGATCCTTTATTTCTCTTTGTATTAATTGGGATACAACTCTTTTAATTTCTTCCGAAATTCTATTTAATCTCTTCTTGTTCATAAAAATGCACCTCTTATTCAACCTCTTTGATTATATAAGCTTCTAAAATATCTCCTTCCTTAATATCATTGAAATTCTCTAATCCTAAACCACCTTCATAACCTGTAGCTATTTCTCTAACATCATCTTTAAATCGTTTAAGTGATGATACTTTGCCCTCATATACTACTACATCATTTCTTAGCAACCTTATAATACTATTTCTTGTTATTTTACCTTGTTGTACATATATCCCTGCTACTGTGCCTACATTTGGTACTCTAAATGTAGCTCTAACTTCTGCCCTTCCTATTGTTTCTTCTACTAATTTTGGTTCTAGCATACCCTTAATAGCAGCTTCAATATCTTCCAATGCTTCATATATAACCCTATAGGTCCTAATATCTACTTTCTCATTCTTCGCCATATTTTGGGCACTTAAAGTAGGTCTTACGTTAAATCCTATTATAATAGCATTGGATGCTGAAGCTAACAATACATCACTTTCTGTAATTCCTCCTACCCCTTCGTGGATTATATGAACTCTAACTTCTTCACTCTCAAATTTCTCTAAGGATTTTCTTAAAGCATCTATTGTGCCCCTTGTATCAGCTTTAATTATTATGTTAAGTTCCTTCATTTCGCCTTGTTGTATTCTTTCAAATAAATCATCTAGTGAAACCTTCTGAGTAGCTTTAAGATGCTCTTCTCTCATTTTTTCTTTTTTCTTTTCAGCATAACTTTTCGCTATCTTTTCATCTTCTACTGCATATAATTTATCTCCAGATTCCGGCACTTCTGAAAGACCTAAAATTGCAACTGGTATGGAAGGGCCTGCTTTTTTTACATTCTTTCCTTTATCATCAAACATTGCCCTAACCCTACCGTGGGTGCTTCCACATACAACTATATCTCCAACATGTAAAGTGCCTTTTTCTATAATAACAGTGGCCATTGGCCCTTTACCCTTATCTAATTGGGCTTCTATAACTGTACCTACTGCAGGTCTATCTGGATTTGCCTTTAGTTCCTGAATTTCAGCAACCAATAATATCATCTCTAATAATTCATCAATACCTTGGCCCTTTAAAGCAGAAACTGGTACAGTAATTGTATCTCCACCCCAATCTTCAGGTACCAGTCCATGTTCAACTAGCTCTTGTTTAACCCTATCAGGATTTGCTTCTGGTTTATCCATTTTATTTATTGCAACTATAATTGGTACATTAGCAGCTTTAGCGTGGTTAATTGCTTCTATAGTTTGAGGCATAACCCCATCATCTGCAGCTACTACTAAGACTGCAATATCTGTCACCTGTGTTCCTCTAGCTCTCATAGATGTAAATGCTTCATGACCTGGAGTATCTAAGAAAATAATCTTTTTATCTCCTACATTAACTATTGAAGCTCCTATATGCTGAGTTATCCCGCCAGCTTCTTGTTTGGTAACTGAAGTTTTCCTTATAGAATCCAATAAAGATGTTTTACCATGATCAACATGGCCCATTACAGTAACTATAGGCGCCCTTGGTTTTAAATCTTTTGGATCATCTTCATAATCAAAATTAAATTCTTCTTCACTTTCCTGGGTTTCTGATCTAACTACCTTAACACCATATTCTTCAGCAACTATAGCTGCCGTATCATAATCTATAGATTCATTTATAGAAGCCATAATTCCAAAACCTATTAATTTTGTTATTAATTCAGTTGGATTTATATCAATTTTATCAGCTAATTCTCTTACAGTGATATTGTCTTCTATTTCTATTGTTTTTACTTCTTGCTTCTTGCCACTTCTTTTATCTTTACTTTTTGTTTCCTTTTTATCCATTTCTATTTGTTTTTTTGGTTTCCTTTCATTTTTATCTATTTTTTTATTGTTCCTCTTAGATTTTTTTAAATCCCTTTCTTCTTCTATTAGTTCTTTTATCATTTCAGCTTCTTCTTTTTCTAAGGAACTCATATGGCTGCTAATATTTATATCTAATTCTTTTATCTTTGCTACTAGTTCTTTACTAGTCATTTTTAGTTCCTTTGCTAATTCATATACTCTTACTTTGTTCAAACTATACACCCCCTATGTTTTTAAGGTGATAATTGCTTTATTTATTCTTCTCTACTTTTAATAATATCATATAATTGATCAAAAATTTCATCTGGCACTTCAATTTCTAATGTTTTTGAAAGCCTTTTAGATTTTTTTACTTGCTCTAAGCAGTCTAAATCTGGACAAATATAAGCACCTCTACCATTAACCCTACCAGTCAAATCTACTTGTACAACGCCTTCAGTGTTTCTAACAACTCTTATCAATTCTTTCTTTGGCTTGTTTTCATTACAAGCAACACATTTTCTCATAGGAATTTTTTTCTTTCTCACAATATCACCCCATCAAAATTATGATGATTTATTTTGATTCTCTAACATTGCCTTATATTGGCTCTCACTTTTAATATCAATTTTCCAATTTGTTAATTTTGCAGCCAGCCTTGCATTCTGCCCTTCTTTTCCTATAGCTAATGATAATTGGTAATCAGGAACAACTACCAAAGCAGTTTTATTCTTTTCATCAATTTCTACCTTTAACACACTGGAAGGGCTTAAGCTATTAGCTATAAATTCTTCTATATTTTTACTCCAGACTACAATGTCAATTTTTTCTCCATTAAGCTCATCTACTATAGCTTTAACCCTACTTCCTTTTATACCTACACATGCTCCAACAGGTTCCACATTAGGGTCTTTTGAGTATACTGCTATTTTTGTTCTAGAACCAGCTTCTCTTGATATTGCATAAATTTCAACAATACCGTCATGAATTTCTGGCACTTCTAATTCAAATAACCTTTTTACAAGTCCTGGATGAGATCTTGACAAAATTATCTGGGGGCCTTTTGTTGTTTTCTTAACTTCAAGGATATATAACTTTATTCTATCACCTTGATTATAAACTTCCCCTTCTATTTGCTCAGTGGGAGGTAATATGCCTTCTGTTTTACCTAAGTCTACATAAACAATATTTTTGCTAATTCTTTGTACTAATCCTGTTATTATTTCATTTTCCCTATTAACAAATTCCTCATATATTACATCTCTTTCTGCATCTTTTATTCTTTGTATTACAACTTGCTTAGCAGTTTGTGCTGCTATTCTTCCAAAATTTCTAGGTGTAATTTTTATCATAACTATATCACCTAATTTATATTTATCATCTATTTTTTTTGCCTCTTCCAAATCAATTTCTAAAAGAGAATTCTTTACTTCTTCTACCACCGTCTTTTTTGCATACACTTCAACGTTACCAGTTTCTCTATCAACAATAACTTCCACATTTTGTGATGTTCCAAAATTTTTCCTATAACTTGAAATAAGTGCTGCTTCTAAAGCTTCAAATATAACCTCCTTAGGTATCCCCTTGTCCCTTTCAATTTCCTCAAGAGCTTCAATAAACTCTGCATTCATTAAATAAAACCTCCCTTAGAATTTTAACCATAATTTTATATTCGAAACAATATCTCTTTCAATTATCTTTTCTTCTAAATTTTCCGTTTTTATTTTTATATAATCTTCAGTAAAGTCAACTAATTGGCCATAATATTTCTTTTTTCCATCTAAATTCTTATAAAGGCTTACTTCAATGTCTTTTCCCAAATTTCTTTTTAAGTCTTTATCTGTTTTCAATGGCCTATCTAATCCAGGCGATGAAACTTCTAAATAATAGCTTTCTTTTATAGGATCTAGTTCATCTAGCTTTTCACCTATTACTTCGCTTACCCTTTGACAATCATCAATTGTTATTCCTTCTGCTTTCCATATATAGAACCTTAAAAACCTATCATTATTTTCCTTTACATATTCTATATCAACAAGCTCATATCCCAAATCTTCAATCATTGGTTCACAATACTCCCTAATTTTATTTACCAAATTTCTACTCATATTATCACCTCCACAAGATTAATATGTATTTTTTGTATTACAAATATAAATATACTTTTATATCATTTGGATTATTAAACAAATAAGAGTGGGACTTACCCACTCTTTATTCTCTGCACTATTATTGTCTTACAAGTTCTTTCATTACAATTATAGCATAAAACTAACAAAAATCAAATATTAAATAGGCTAATTTGGTTACTCTCCGGTAAATCTTTTAAGCATCCCTGGTCCTTTAAGGCTTCTATAACAGTTTTACTTACTCTTGTTCGTCTAATCAAATCTTCAATAGAAATAAATTTTCCTCTATTTCTTTCCTCTACTATTTTTCTAGCTGCAGTTTCTCCAACACCTTCCAGCGTCTTTAAAGGAGGAATTATTCCATTGTTCCCAATAATGAATTTATCGCTATCAGATTTGTATAAATCTAATGGAGCAAAAGTAAATCCTCTTGCATACATTTCCTGGACTACTTCTAAAACTGTTAATAAATTTTTTTCTTTTGCTGTCATATTATTTCCTAATTTTTCAAGCTCAATGATTTTTTTGTTTACAGCATCCTTTCCCTTGAGTATTAATCCAGCATCAAAATCCTGTGCTTTCGTAGTAAAGTAAGTAGCATAAAAAGCTTCAGGATAATGGACTTTAAAATAAGCAATTCTAAAAGACATCATTACATATGCAACAGCATGAGCTTTTGGAAACATATATTTAATTTTTTCACACGATTCAATATACCACTCTGGGACGTTAAAACTTCTCATATACTCTTTATCTTCATCAGTAAGGCCTTTTCCTTTCCTTACCCTTTCCATAATTTTAAATGCCCTTTTTTTATCTAATCCCTGATAAATTAAATATAGCATTATGTCATCCCTTGTAGAGATAACTTTACTTAAAGGAGCAATGCCGTTTCTTACTAGATCCTGTGCATTATTTATCCAAACATCTGTACCATGAGATAATCCACTTATTCTAACCAGTTCTGCAAAAGTAGTGGGTCTTGTATCTATTAGCATCTGCCTAACAAACTTGGTTCCAAATTCAGGTATACCTAAGGTACCTATTTCAGTATTTATTTCTTCTTTTAAATTAAGAGGATCAGTACTTGTAAAAATCCTCATAGTTTCCTTATCATCCAATGGTATTTTTCTTGGATCAACTCCAGTTAAATCTTCCAGCATTCTTATAATAGTAGGAACATCATGTCCTAAAACGTCTAACTTCAATATACTACTGCTTATGGCATGATAATCAAAATGTGTAGTAATAACCCCAGATGATTTATCATCAGCTGGATACTGGACAGGTGTAAAATCATGGATATCTTTATGTTTGGGCACAATCATGACTCCTCCAGGATGTTGACCTGATGTCCTTTTTATTCCAGTACATCCTCTTACAAGTCTATTTATTTCTGCTGGGTGCGGACTTATTCCTTTTTGTTCAAAATATTTCTTTACAAACCCATAAGCAGTTTTTTCTGCAATAGTTCCTATGGTACCTGCTCTAAATACATAACCTTCGCCAAACAACTCCTCAGTATATTTGTGTGCCCTTGCTTGGTATTCGCCTGCAAAATTTAGGTCAATATCAGGCTCTTTGTCTCCTTCAAATCCTAAAAATACCTCAAAAGGAATATCATGCCCATCTTTTGTTAGCTTTGTATTGCAAATAGGACAATTCTTATCAGGCATATCTACACCAGAACCTACAGAACCATCTTCTATGAATTCGCTAAATTTACAATTTGGGCATATATAGTGAGGAGGTAATGGATTAACTTCTGTAATGCCACTCATCGTTGCAGCAAAAGAGGAACCAACTGAGCCCCTTGAACCTACTAAATACCCATCATCTAGTGATTTTGATACCAGCTTTTGAGCAATAACATACATTACAGCATAACCATTTTTTATAATTGAATTCAATTCTTTATCTAACCTTTCTTTAACTATTTTGGGCAATGGCTCCCCATATATCTCAATTGCCCTTTCATATGTCATATTCCTTAGTTCTTCTTCTGCGCCATCTATTTCTGGAGGATAAGTACCATCAGGAATAGGTTGTATTTCTTCAATCATATCACATATAATATTTGTATTTTTGACCACAACTTCATAAGCTATATCTTCACCCAGATATTCAAACTCCTTTAACATTTCATCAGTGGTTTTAAAATATAGAGGTGGCTGATATTCAGCATCTGAATAACCTTGACCAGTCATTAAAATTCTCCTATATATTTCATCTTCAGGATCAAGAAAATGAACATCCCCAGTTGCAACAACTATTTTCCCATACTGTTTACCCAATTCTACAATTTTTCTATTTATTTCAATTAAATCTTCTTTTCCTCTTACCAAACCATTTCTAATTAAATGCATATTATTATCTAATGGCTGGATCTCTAAATAATCATAAAATTTTACAATTTCTTTTATTTCATCTCCATCTTTATTGCTAAGTATAGCCCTATATAATTCTCCGGCTTCACACGCGCTTCCTATAATTAAGCCTTCTCTATACTTATTTAACAATGATTTTGGTATTCTAGGCCTTCTGTAAAAATGGTTTATATGGGACTCTGATATCAGCTTATAGAGATTTTTTAATCCTATTAAATTTTTCGCCAGTATCACCACATGAAAAGTTTCTCCCTTGGCATCGCTTTTATCTTCCACTAGTTCATTCACTCTATTAATATTTTTGATTCCTTTTGAAGATAAAATCTCTAAAGACTTAAGAAAAATTTCTGCTGTAGCTTTGGCATCATCAACAGCCCTATGATGATTAATTAAATCTATATTTAAATGCTTTGCAATAATATTTAGTTTATGGCTTTTTAATTGAGGAAAGAGGGCTCTAGAAAGCTCTAAAGTATCTAAAACAGGGTTATTAATCTCCTTCCCTATTCTAGAGAATTTATATCTTATAAATCCAACATCAAAGGAAGCATTATGGGCTACTAGAACTGCATCTTCAATGAATCTTTCAAAATTAGGTAATACTTCCTCAATGGTTGGCTTATCTTTTACCATTTCATCTGTTATTCCTGTTAACTTTACAATATTATCTGGTATTTTTCTTCCAGGGTTAATTAACTGATTAAATTCATCTACTATTTTGCCATCTTCTATTTTTACTGCGCCTATCTCTGTTATCATGTCATTTTTTGGAGATAAACCAGTAGTTTCTATATCAAATACTACAAATGTATCATATTTTTTATTTTCTTGGTAATTAGATAAAATAGGTTTCTTATCATTTAGTAAATATCCTTCTACACCATATATAACCTTTATCCCTACATCCTTTGCAACATTCATAGCCTCAGGGAATCCTTGTACTACTCCATGATCAGTAATGGCAATGGCTCTATGGCCCCATTTTTTGGCTCTTTTCGCTATTTCTTTAAAATTAGAAATTCCATCCATTGCACTCATTTGAGTATGTAAATGAAGTTCCACTCTTTTTTCTTTTGAGGTATCCATTCTTTCTTCTTTTTGCCAAACATTTAAAGCTTTAATCATTAAAACTTGACACCTTAAATAATTGTCATATGCTATATCTCCTTTTACCTTAACATATACTCCCTCTTTAACATTTGACACAAAATCATTAAATTCTTTTTCGTTTAAAAATATTTTACAAGTTATAGAATTAGTAAAATCAGTAATATTAAAAGTAACTACCTTTCTATTGCCTTTTATATCTTTTAATTCCAAATCAAATATTTCACCTGCAATTACGGCTGAACCAGTATCGGAATTTATATCATCAATTTTAATAGGGTACTCACTTATTTCTTTACCAAAAATATAGTTATTTTTTAAATTATTATTTTCTACTGATTTAGAAGTATTTCCATTATTGCTAAGAATGTCTAAACAAATTTTTTTCTCCTCTTTTTCCCTTTCTTCCATAAATTCTATACCATTATCCACTACCTTTGAATCGTCTATTTTTATTTGCACATCAACATCAAATTCACTTTTAATCTTCTCTTTTATTAGATTAGTTATATCATTTACCTGCATTGCATATTTTGTACCTTTAGTATCAGGGTATAAAGTTATTGTGTCCTTATCAAAAGAATATTCTAAATCATTAATCCAAGTTTTACTTGAAGGAATTCTATTTTCGATATATTGTAAAATATTATTCCAATACTTATCCAATATTTTTTCAGCATCATTAGAAACAGCATATTTGAAATTTATATCTATATTAACATCCTTAAATTTACTCTCAAAAAATTCTTTAATATTCAATATTATACTTTCGGATATTAAATCATCTGATGTCATTGTAATCTCTAGTCTATTATCCTTAGTAAATAACTTTACTCCCTCTATATAAATGGAACTCATATAGGATTCTGTTTCAATATTATTTCTTTCAAATAACTTATCCAATGTTATTCTAGATTGAGTCATCCTATTTTATTTGCCCCCTTTATTTGTATTGGGATACTTCCAGTATATCTTCTATAGAAGCTAAGTTTTTTATAACTTCATATTTTTTATCTAATTCCTTAAAAGATACTTCCATTTCTATATTTATTAGCCTTTCATCTCTGTGTTCTATATTTATGCTATTAATATTAACATTATATTCTCCAAGAACTTGCCCTATTTTCCCGATTTGGCCAGGCTTATCTATAGATATAACAGAGATATTTGTTATATGGCCTCTTCTTCTTTTAGCAAAAAAGCTACCAAGTCTTTGAAATGCTATTAATATTATAATTACTAGAATAGTTGTTAAAATTGCACCAAAATAAAATCCAGCACCTACAGTTAAGCCAATGGCTGCTACTGCCCATAGGCTTGCAGCAGTTGTTAAACCTGTTACTCCACCCTTATCTCTTCTCAAAATAGTACCAGCTCCCAAAAAACCTACTCCACTGATTACCTGAGCTGCAAGTCTATCAGTAAATTCATGGGATCCATAAAGCCCATTTAAATAGAAAGTAAGAAGCATAATTAATGTAGATGCTAAAGAGACAAGTACATGGGTTCTTAATCCAGCAGGTTTATTTATGCTTTCCCTATCTAAACCAATTATACTTGATAGTAAAAGAGACAATAGAAGCCTAAGTACTACATCTTTGACCGTTAACATTTCAAAAACACCTCTAAGTTATATATTTTCTATCTCTTTTAATAACTCATCAATTAAGTATTCTTCCTTAACCTTCTTAATTATTTTCCCTTTTTTAAATATTAAACCTTCTCCTTGTCCACCAGCAATACCTATATCAGCTTCTTTTGCTTCACCTGGCCCATTAACTGCACACCCCATAATAGCCACCTTTAGGGGTTTATTAACATTTTTTAGTTTTTCCTCAACTTCTTCAACCATATTGAGCAATTTAATTTTAGTCCTCCCACATGTTGGACAAGAAATTATCTCTACCCCTTCATTAAGTAGACCTAAGGATCTAAGAATTTCTCTACCTACCTTTACTTCTTCCACAGGATTTCCAGTTAAAGAAACTCTAATAGTATCTCCTATACCTTTTGCCAATAATGCTCCTATTCCAACACTAGATTTTATAGTACCCCTCCAGATAGGTCCTGCTTCTGTAACACCTAAATGTAATGGATAATCTATAATCTCTGAAATTTTTTCATAGGCTTCGATAGTCAATCTTACATTACTAGCCTTTAAAGATACTTTTATCTCATTATAGCCCATGTCCTCTAACAATCTAATTTGCTCTAAAGCACTATATACCATAGAATTAGCATTTACACCTTTATATTTTTCCAAAAACTCCTTCTTTATTGATCCTGAATTTACACCTACCCTAATAGGTATATTTCTTTCTTTCAAACATCTAACAACTTCTTTTATTTTTTCTTTAGAACCAATATTGCCGGGATTTATTCTCAAGCAATCAGCACCATATTCTGCTGCTTTTATAGCTAGTTTATAATCAAATTGAATATCTGCAATAAAAGGAATCTTTATTCTCTTTTTAATTTCTCTAATTGCTTTTGCATCCTCAAAATCCGTTATGGCAGCCCTTACTATATGGCATCCTGCTTCTTCAAGCTCTTTAATTTGTTTTACTGTTGATTCTACATCCTTTGTAATCGTGTTTGTCATAGACTGAACAGTTATAGGGCTATCTCCACCTATGGCTACATCCCCAACCATTATCTTCCTGGTCTTTCTTCTATTCATAATATCACCTGCCAAATATGTTGAATCTATTTATATCAGTATAGGTTACTACTGCCATTAGTAACATTAAGAGTATAAATCCTATGAAATGAACGTATCCTTCCTTCTCTGGGCTTATTGGTTTTCCCCTAATTAATTCAATTAAAATAAACACTATCCTGCTACCATCTAAAGCAGGCAATGGAAATAGGTTAAATACACCTAAATTTACACTTATAAATCCTAAAAGGTATAAAAGGTTAATTATCCCATATTTTGCAGCCTCACCAATTGTATAAATAACACCTACAGGCCCAGATAAATCCTTTGTACTAACCTGTCCCTTAAAAAGCATTCTAATAAAATCGAACATTACTTGAAACATTTGTCCAGTTTCCTTAAAACCACCAGCAATAGCTGCTGAAATGGACCTTTCGTATTTAGGTATTATACCAATAATAACCCTATTATCTTCTTCACTTAAAGTAGGAATCATTGAAATAGTAATATTTTCTCCATCTCTTACAATACTTATAGTTATTTCTTCATCAGGACTTGAATTGCTAATTGTATTAACTATAGAATTCCAATCTTTTACTTCTATATTGTTAATACTTTTAATAACATCTCCATTTAATATACCAGCTCTTTCTGCTGGAGAATTCTCTATAGTCTCTTCTACAGTTGTAGTAGGGGTTCCAACATTAAAAGATACTATAATTAATACAATTATAGCTAAAATAAAATTCATTATTGCACCAGCAGAAACTGTAATAATTCTTGCCAATGGTGAAGCTTTGTTAAAACTTCTTGGATCATCACTCTTTTCATCTTCACCTTCCATACTAACATAACCACCTATTGGTAATAATCTAAGGCTATACTTAGTTTCGCCTTTTTTCTTTTGAAATACTTTTGGACCCATACCAATTGAAAATTCATTGACTTTAATACCAACAGATTTTGCAGCAATAAAATGCCCAAACTCATGGAATAAAATTACCATTAAAAAAACAAAAATTGCAGCTATTGCAGTAATCATTTAAACCACTCTCCAATCTATACTATAAGAATAATTTAGATATATAATATGTATAAGGAGCTATAAATAATATACTATCAAATCTATCTAGCACTCCTCCATGGCCAGGCATTATAAAACCAAAATCTTTTATCCCGGTAACTCTCTTTATTTTAGAAGCTGTAAGATCTCCTATTTGTGCTACAATAGAACCAATAAAAGCTATTAGTAAAAATGCCCAATAGGCATCAATTTCTAAATATTTTATATATAAATATGTTAAACCAATAGCTCCTATTATACCACCAATAGAACCCTCTATAGTCTTTTTAGGACTTAAACTTGGGCATAATTTATGCTTTCCAAATAGCATCCCAAAAACGTATGCAAAAGTATCGGTACCCCATGCTATTATAAAAACTAACCATATATAAATTCCATTACTTAAGTATATAATATGTTGTAACAAAAAAGGTATGTAAAAAATACTAAAAAAAGTTGCAATTACATCAGAAAATTTAACTTTTTTATTTGTAAAATAACATACTAATAGAAGAATAGAAACAAAAATAAAAATATAGGATACTTTTGCCCATAGAATACCTATTGAATTCAATAAAAAAATTACGCAAGCAATGTAACCTATCAATTTTATTGGCTTGATATTTATATTCTTTACTGCATCATAAAATTCACTAATTCCTATTATTGATAATAAAAAAACATATCCATACAAATATATATTACCTAACTTTATTGCAAAAATAGTCAATATAACTAAGGTTAAACCGCTAATAGATCTTATAATTAATGATTTCACCTAAACTCCCCCAAATCTTCTGTCCCTTTTTTGATAATCAATAATAGCTTGATATAAGTGTTTCTCTTTAAAATCAGGCCAATAAATATCGGAAAACCAGAACTCAGTATAAGCGACTTGATAAAGCATAAAATTGCTAAGTCTTAATTCTCCGCTAGGTCTTATTAACAAGTCAAGGTCAGGTATATCCTTAGTATAAAGATAGTTTTTAAAATTTTCTTCATTAATATCTTCCTTTTTTATTTTACCCAATTTAAAATCATCTAAAATATTCTTCACAGCTCTTATAATTTCATCTCTTCCTCCATAATTTAGCCCTATGTTTAAAACCATTTTTGTATTATTTTTTGTAAGTTCAACAGCTCTATTGACTTCCTTTATCACAGGTAGTGGAAGTTTTGATAGATCTCCCATAGTTTGTACTTTTATATTATTATTATGAATTTTTTCTATTTCTTTGTCTATATATTGAATCAACAATTTCATCAATGTTTCTATTTCATTTTTTGGTCTTTTCCAATTCTCTGTAGAAAATGCATAAAGTGAAAGGTATTGTACATTAAGATTATAAGCAGCTTCCACTATTTCCGTTACCCTTTTTACCCCTTCTCTATGGCCTGCTGTTCTAGGAAGCCCTCTTTTTTTTGCCCATCTACCATTTCCATCCATAATAATACCAATATGTTTGGGCAACCTATTTACATCAATTTTGTTTTTTAATTCTATAGCATTATCCTTATTCATAAGCATTCCTCCTATTGTTAAATTCCCCTCCTATGTAGAAGGGGAATTTTATACTTCCAACAATTCTTCCTCTTTTTTCTTTGTCAATTCATCAATCATTTCAATGTATTTATCAGTAATCTTCTGAGTCTCATTTTCTGCAGCCTTTCTATCATCTTCACTCAATTCTTTGTTCTTCTCCATCTTTTTTATAACATCGATAGTTTCTCTTCTAATGTTTCTTATTGAAATCTTTGCATTTTCACAGCTTTTCTTTACTAACTTAACTAATTCTTTTCTTCTTTCCTCTGTTAGTAATGGGATAGGAAGCCTAATAACCTTTCCATCATTAGAAGGGTTTAAACCTAAATCAGATTTAAGAATCTCCTTTTCAATAATTGGAATTAAATTTACATCCCAAGGTTGGACAACTAGAAGTCTTGGCTCTGGAGCAGTAATACTAGCAACTTGTTTTAGAGGAGTTCTTGTTCCGTAATAGTCAACAGATATCTGATCTAACAAGGCAGGATTCGCTCTTCCAGCTCTAATACTTTTTAACTCTTCTTTATAAATTTCAATTGTCTTCTTCATTCTCTCTTCAGATTCTTTGTGAACGTCTAAATACATAATTATCCCTCCTTTACATAAGTTCCTATTTTTTTACCCAATACCACATCAACAATATTGCTTGGCTCATCTATGCCAAATACAATTAGTGGTATTTTATTGTCCATACATAAGGAAGTTGCAGTAGAGTCCATAACCCCTAATCCCATATTTAAGATATCTATGTAATTTAGACTATCAAACTTCTTAGCAGTCGAGTTAATATGTGGATCAGAATCATAAACTCCATCCACACCCTTTTTAGCTAATAATATTACATCAGCTTCTATTTCAGCAGCCCTTAATGCTGCAGTAGTATCTGTTGAAAAATAGGGATTCCCGGAACCTGCAGCAAAAATTACAACTCTGCCTTTCTCTAAATGCCTAATAGCCCTTCTCCTAATATAGGGTTCAGCAATTTGTCTCATTTCTATAGCCGTTTGTACCCTAGTAGTAACTCCAATTTTTTCTAATGAATCCTGCAAGGCAAGCGCATTTATAACCGTTCCTAACATCCCCATATAATCTGAAGTTGTCCTATCTATTTTTTTAGCATCTCTGCCCCTCCAAAAATTACCTCCGCCTACTACAATTGCTATTTCTACATTAAGGGAATGTAATTTTTTTACTTGTTCAGCTATTCTATATATAGTATTAATATCAATTCCATAACCCTTGTCTCCTGATAGGGCTTCTCCGCTTAGTTTTAGTACAACTCTTTTATAAATAGGTTCCGCCATAAGAATCCTCCTCGTATTATCTAAAATCCTACTTAAATGGAGAACAACTAGTGTTCTCCATTTAATTACTGTTTCATTTGTTTTGCAACTTCTTCAGCAAAATTTTCCTCTCTTTTTTCAAGTCCTTCTCCAACTTCAAATCTTGCAAATCTTCTTATCCTTATATTTTCACCTATTTTTGCTATCTTTTCATTTAGCAAATCTTTTACCTTCATCTTTGGTTCTCTAATATAAGGCTGCTCTAATAAGCATACTTCTTCATAAAACTTTTCTAATCTTCCTTCAACTATTTTTTCAGCTATATGTTCTGGCTTTCCTTCATTAACAACTTGCTGTTTAAGAATTGCTTTTTCTTTTTCTACCTCTTCAGCTGGTACGTCCTCTTTAGAGATATATTTAGGATTTGCTGCAGCAACTTGCATAGCCATATTCCTTACAAACTCTTTAAATTCTTGATTTTTTGCTACAAAGTCTGTTTCAGAATTTACTTCAATAAGTACACCTATTCTTCCACCCGCATGTATATATGAATCTACTATACCTTCTGCAGCAATTCTACTAGACTTTTTAGCCGCTTGTGATAAACCTTTCTCTCTTAAAATAACAATAGCTTTTTCCATATCTCCATCTGCCTCAACAAGGGCTTTTTTACAATCAAGAACACCTGCTCCAGTCTTTTCTCTAAGTTCTTTAACTTGCTGTGCACTTATACTCATTTTATCCCTCCTATATTGTTAAAAAATGGTAAGAGTAAAAAGAGCTAGCTCCTTAAACCCTTACCTTGTTTACTATTCTTCTTCTGCTATTTCTTTATTTTCATCTGAATCTTCGAATTGTTCGCCTTGCTTGCCTTCTAGTACGGCATTAGCTATAGTTTCAGTTAATAATTTAACAGCTCTAATTGCATCATCATTACCAGGTATTACATAATCTATTTCATCTGGATCACAATTAGTATCTACAATGGCAACTACTGGGATACCTAATATTCTAGCTTCACTTACTGCTATTTTTTCCTTTCTTGGATCAACTACAAACAAGGCATCTGGAAGCTTGTTCATGTTTTTTATTCCACCTAAAAACTTTTCTAATCTTTCTCTTTCATGTTTTAGTTTTATAACTTCTTTTTTAGGTAGTACTTGGAAAATGCCTTCTTCTTCCATTTTTACTAGCTCATGAAGTCTATCAATTCTTTTTCTTATTGTTTTGTAGTTTGTTAACATACCTCCAAGCCATCTTTGATTTACATAATGCATACCACATCTTTTAGCTTCAGATTCTATTGCTTCTTGTGCTTGTTTTTTAGTACCAACAAAAAGTATTTCTCCGCCTTCTGCAACTAAATCTTTTACAAAATTGTAAGCTTCATCAACTAGTTTAACAGTTTTTTGTAAATCAATAATGTAAATACCATTTCTCTCAGTAAAAATATACTGAGCCATTTTAGGATTCCATCTTCTTGTTTGATGGCCAAAATGTACACCAGCTTCTAATAAAGATTTCATTGTAACTACTGACATAAAAAATTCACCTCCATTGTTTTATTCCTCCATATTCCTCATCTATTTAAAGAACCCATCTGGGCACACCTTTAAATATCAGAATATGTGCGTAATCACTCTAGTAGTATAACACAATCTTTTAGTTTATTCAATAATTTATAAAATAATATTAATTATTTTCTAGCATTTTTATTATTATTTCCACTTCCCTAACACCTTTATTTAAAATTTTAGCAATATCTTTACTTGCAATTCCTTTATTTTTTAATTCTATTATTTTGTTAATCACATCCCTACTATTATCTTTAAATTGTTTTTCTCTAGTTATTTCCTTCTTTGGATAGCTATAAATTTTGCAATTACTAATATTATCTTTCATAGTTTTTTCAGAATCATAATTTTCAATTATATTTATACTCCCTTGAAGCGCATTACTTAAACTATCCACAACATTATTTATAGTTCTATAATAATATTTTATATCTTCATATTTATTTTTTATATCTTCGTATATATATTCTTCTCTATTTACTGTCTTTCTTATAATTATTAATGACGTCAGTATACATATAATACCAATAACATTTAATAAGGTTGTTATAATAATCACCTCATACTATATTTTTATATCAATATTTGCGCCAGCATCAACAGATCCTTTATTTTTGCCCTTTTTATACTTTTTTTTGTTTTTGTTATTACTGCTGCTTTCTTCCTTACTACCATGACTATCTATTATTTTGTATTCACTTTTATTAGTTTTTTTAATTCTATTTAATTCCGCCTCAATATGCTTTTTCTGATTGATTATACCTTGTTGAAATTGTATATTTGCTTTTTCATTTTCATTATGCCTTATTCTGGTAACTTCCTGTGATTTTGAAATTACATTAATATAATCAATTGGCCTTATAGGCATATTATCACTCCTAATAAGTGCCTATTTTTATCTCTCCACCTTCAATATAAAAGGTACACCTTTTCATCTCTTCTCTAACAGTAAATGAACTATTACCGATAATAACTTTGACCCCTGGATAAACTACATCTAAAACTTTTATTTTACCTTCTGTAATACTCATAATCTGTTTATTTAATTGCATGTACTCATTATTTAACCTTTCTAACTCTTCCATTAATACAATTTTGGTTTTTTCTACCTTTTTGTATAATTGATCTTTTTTATTATCCAATCTATTTGCTTTTTTTAGCCTTTCCAATAACTTGTAAGTTTTTATAATTTTTTTTAATTCATTTTCTTTTACATTAATTTCATGTTTTATGTTTTCAAGTCTATCTTTTATTTCTGGATCTATCCCTACTTCAAGTATTGTAGTTGTATGCATTACAGAACCTACTGTTTTAGCACATATTTCTTTTCCAGATCTTACAACTCCACCTACAATTAATCCTCTCCTACCATATAAATTCACACTTCCTTTGCAAGATACTTCACTATGTAGTATCATTTCTGCATAAATATCTTTTTCTGAAATTATTTTTGCATTCTCAATAAATTTTGATGTTATATTTCCTAAAGATCTTACAACAAGCTTATTATATCCTTGAATGCCCCGCTTTACTATAACATTACCAGTATTTTCTATATAACCTCCTTCTATTATTCCATTTACTTGTACATCTCCTTTTGCTGTAATTTTAAACCCATTTAACACATTTTTCTTAACGATAACTGTCCCATCAAAATTTATATTTCCTACACTATTATCTACATTATCAACTTCGTATACATCTAAAACTACTAGTTTATTATTTATAAAAGTTACTAAACCACTTTTTTTAGCTATTAATGCATTATTATTTTTTGATAAATACACATTTTTCCCATAATTGATTTTAGGTTCCTTTCCTCTTTTATAAGGGATAGTCTCCCCAGTTACTTTTTTACCTGGCTTACCTTCTTGTGGAGGAATTATTTCAGCTAATATCTCACCTACAGCTACATTATTAATAATATCAAGTTCCTTATAGTCAACCGATCCATCTTCTAATATTTTAGGGGTCCCCTTCTTTTTAATGTCAAAATTGTACTTAATATAACCATCTTTTCCGTCTATTGGTGGAATTCCTTCAGCGATTTGAATCCTTTCGTTTGTTATGCCATCATAAAGTACCTTTTTAACTTTCTCTATATTAAGACCTACCTTTATTATGCTTTTTATTTCATCAATTGTCTTTTCAATATTATTGTTATTTTTATCTTTTTCTAATAGAGTCATATAAGCTTTAAGTCCATCCCTAGATATTTCAATTTGGGAATTCATGATAATTTTTTGCATTTTAGCACCCCTCTAATTAATAGCCCTTAATGCCAAATTGCATCAGTTTATTTTTAATATTTAAAATAGCCTTACTATGTATTTGTGAAATTCTTGATTCAGATAAATTCATGATTTTTCCAATCTCTTTATAAGTTAATTCTTCATAATAATACAATGCAATAACTGTTTTTTGGTTTTCGGGTAGTTTATCTATTATGTCACCTAGAATCCTACAAAGTTCTTTTTTTTCAAGAATATTTTCAGGTGTGGTTTTTCCTTTTGAATCATCTATATAATATTCACCTTGATTTATAAGTAGCTCTTCCAAACTGGTTACATTAAAATTAGCTGTTTCTGCCAGGGTGTCCTCTATTTCCTTTAATGAAAGATTTAAATATTCTGCAAGTTCTTCGTTAGTAGGTGGTCTACCTAGCTTATTCTCTAAGCTATGCAATGCATTTTGTATTTCTTTTGATTTCTTTCTTAGGGATCTAGGAATCCAATCTAATTTTCTTATATTATCTATAATTGAACCTTTAATCCTAATTTGAGCATAAGTTTCAAATTTTATATTCTTATTTAAATCAAATTTATCTATGCTGTCTATTAAGCCAATAATACCAAATCCTACTAAATCATCGTATTCGACTTTTGATCCATAGTAATTGTACATCCTACCTGCAATTATTTTTACTAAATAAATGTATTGTTCAATAAGTAATTGCTTAAGATCTCTATCTCTAGTTTTACAGTACTTTTGCCATATTTCGTCGTTTTTCATATAAATTACCTCCTTAAGGGAACTATATTATTTTTGTTCCATGACCAATAGTTTTAACTAATAAAGAACCATCCTGCGCATCTAACTGTATTGTTCTTCCATAGTTCCCTCCTACATCCTCAGAGATAATTCTAATACCCATTTCTTTTAACTTTATCCTAGTAGCTTTTATATTTCTGTCACCTATTTTTAACACATTATTTTTTGTACTAAAAGAAAACATCTGTGAACCCCCTGCTACCTTTGCTACTATATATCTTTCCACTGCTCCCTTTTCCACCATCTTTCTTACAAGTAATTCTATAGCTGTATCAACAAATTTCGCCTTATTTTCATTTTTGCTACTCTCGCTAGAAAATGGTAGCATAGCATGAGCTAACCCTGCAACTTTATTAATTTTGTCATATAAAGCAATTCCTACACAAGAACCTAATCCAAGGGTAGTAAGAATTCCTGGGGCTTTAATTGCTTTTAAATCAGCCATTCCTACTTTCACTATTTCCATTTTACAATACTCCACTCCCAATCTAGATAACATTTTTTTAAACGAATTAATATCAGGCAATAAAAACAAATTACCTTTTACTGAATGAATTCCCTCTTCAAAAACTGTTTCAATAAATAGGACTTGATCAGCTATAAGGCCAAATTGAATTGCAGCTACAGATAGTATTGCACCAGCCATGTCAATAGCTACAGACGGTATAGATATAGTAATCTTCAATCCAGTTAGAGTGCTTAAAGAATTTACATATGAAGATGCTACTATGTTCCCAACCTCTGATAAGGCTGAGACAGATATCTCATCAAATTCCTTTATCTTTTTATTTAATAACATTTCTAATAAATTGAATGCTGATTCTATATCTAATATAAACATAATATTGCCTTCTATATCATTGTTTAAATCTAAATATATTCCAACTACTAATTCTTCTTCTCCTCCTAATATTGTAGGCACTTGTTTAATATCTATAATTCTTACCCTTGGTACACTCATATTTATTTTTTTAGATAGCATGCTAGCTAAAGCTGTCACAGCATTTCCTGAACCTATATTTCCAATTTCTTTTAATACATCAATTATAATATCATTATTTAAATTATCTGTAACCATAGCAATCTCCTCAATGTTTTAAGAGTTTTTTTACATTCAATAATATAATAATCCTTCCAGGAGTTTTTCCAATACCATCAACGTATTCTAACAGCTCATTAGATTGAGAAGCAGGAGGCTTGTCTATGCTTTCTTCAGAAATATCTAAAACCTCTGAAGATGAATCTACCATGAGGCCCACTATCATTTCATCATCTTTTATAACAATAATTCTACTACTATTATTTACTTTGGTACTTTTGAATCCTAGCTTAATGTTCAAATCTATTACAGGTATCACATCTCCTCTTAAATTTATTAAACCTAATACATATTTTGGAGAATTAGGAATTCTTGTTATTTTACTAACCCTTTCAATTGATAAAACATTACTAATAGGTAGCCCATAAAACTCTTCCTCTAGTTTAAAAATAACATACTTTTTTTCTACAGTAGAAATCATACAACACCTCCTAAATTAACGAATTCACATCAATTATCAGAGATATATTTCCATTACCCAATATTGTAGCGCCAGAAAACATTCTTATATTTGATAAGTATTTTCCTAATGGTTTTATAACTATTTCCTGTTGCCCAATTAAACTAGTAACCAGTAACGCAGCTTCCTTATCTCCCTTACGTACAACAACGGCAATATGTTCATTTGTCATTTCATCAGCATTAAGTCCCAAAAGCTTATCTAATCTTACTATTGGAATTGTTTTTCCTCTGTAAAGTGTAATTTCTTGTCCTTGTAAATTTCTTATATTATCTTTATCAATAATTATTATTTCAGTTATGGAACTTAAGGGTATAGCATATGTTTCATTTGCAACTTTAATTAATAGGGCTTGTATAATTGCTAAAGTAAGAGGAATTCTTATTGTAAATTTAGTTCCCTTATTCTTTACTGTTTCTAGTTCTATAGAGCCATTTATGGATTCAATTTTATTTTTAACTACATCTAAGCCTACTCCTCTCCCAGAAAGTTCAGTTATACTTTCAGAAGTACTAAATCCCGGCTCAAACAACATATTCTTTAAGTCTTCTTCAGAAAACTCATTAACCTCTTCATAAGTACATAAGCCTATTTGTACTGCTTTTTCTTTTACCTTATTAAAATCTATCCCATTTCCATCATCAGATAATTCAATAACTACGTTATTACCATCAGGATAAGCTTTTAAAAGTATATTACCCACTTCTGACTTTCCTAATTTTATTCTATCCTCTGTTTTTTCAATACCATGATCTAGGGAATTTCTAATAAGATGTATTAGGGGATCTCCAATTTCATCGATAACTGTTCTATCTACCTCTGTATTTTCACCATGCATAACTAAATTGACTTTTTTATCTAATTCTTTAGATAAATCCCTTACCATACGTGGAAATCTATTAAATACTCTTTCAATAGGAACCATGCGTACCTTCATTACTGCGTCGTGTAAACTAGTAGTAATCCTTTCTAAATATTCTATAGCATATGTCATTTCTTCTATGTTAGAATTATCCTTTAATTCGTCTATTCTTGTTTTCACAATTATTAATTCACTAACTAAGTTCATAAGACTATCAAGTCTTTCTATGTCAACTCTAACAGTTTTAGCAATTCTTTTCTTTCCCTGATCCTGTACAACTCTCATGTTTGAAATTTTTTCCTCTTTTTTTGCATTAGGCATAATCATTTCTTTTTCATTATCAATCTTTTTTTCTTTATTTTTTTCTTCTATCTGGATTAAATCTACTTCTACATTATCAATTTCAGATATGCCGTATATCTCTTCTATCAATTCCTCTCTAGTTGCATTGGTTAATAGGATGATAGTAAAACTAAAATCAAACTTTTCATCTTCTATATCCTCTACTGAAGGATTAGAATAAACAATTGTACCCAATTTTTCTAACAAGTTAAAAACGATAAAAGCTCTTGCAGATTTTAACATACAGTCAGGTCTCAAATATACTTGAATTTTGTAAGGATTAAAGCCCTTTTCTTTAGCTTCTGCTATAACATTTAGTACAAATTCATCCAGTCTTTTATCCTCTTTATCATATCCCTTTTCTATTGATTCCTGTATTTTTTCTTCTTTTAATATTCCCCTTAACTTTGAAATAAGCTCATCCTTTTGTTCATCTATTTCTTCTCCTTTTTCTGAAATATAACTAATTATTTCATCTAATGCGTCAAAACATTCAAATAGTATATCTACAATGTCTTCACTTAGTTTGATACCTTTGTTTCTAATTTCATCTAATACGTTCTCCATCTCATGGGTTAAATTTGCCATATTAGTAAATCCCATTGTGCCCGCCATACCTTTTAAAGTATGGGCAACCCTAAATATTTCATTAATTAACTCCCTATTATTTTTTTCTTTCTCCAATACTAACAAAGCATCATTCATGCTTTGTAAATGTTCCTTAGATTCTTCAATAAACAGATTCATATACTGTTTTAAATCAGATTCCATAGGCTACACCCCCACAATTTCAATAATCTCATCAGCAATCCTATTTAACGGTACAATTTTGTCTACACAATTGGTTTTTATTGCAGCCTTAGGCATTCCAAAAACCGTTGAAGATTCTTTATCCTGAACAATTATATAGCCATTGGCTTTTTTTATTTCAATAACACCTTTAGCCCCATCTGTACCCATGCCTGTCATTATAACCCCAATAATTTTTAAATCTTTTATCTTAGCAACTGACTCCATTAAAACATCTACAGAAGGCCTTAAACCTTTTACATGAGGAGTCTTATCTAATTTTAGTTTATAGACATCATTGTCTTTTATCACTTTCATATGAAAGTCTCCTGGAGCAATATAACAACATCCTCTTTTTAAAATTAAATTATCTTCTCCCTCAAATACATCTACTTGAGAAATACTATTTAATCTTTCAGCTAAAGATTTTGTAAATTTAGGTGGCATATGCTGAACTACAACTATAGAAGCATTTATACTTTTAGGAATTAAAGGTATTACATCCTGCAATGCCCTTGGCCCACCTGTAGATGTACCTATTGCAATTAAATACTCAAATCTTTCATTGTTTACACACATATGTGTTACTTTTGGTTTACTTTTATTACTTTTATTAGGTTTTATAACCCTTCTTTTGGATTCAGCAGCAACTTTTATTTTGGATATTAACTCCTGTTTAAAGGCTTGTCCTTCTGTTTTAAAAATATTAGTAGGTTTTGGTATAAAATCAAAGGCTCCTTCTTCTAAAGCCTTTAATGTCAATTGAGCACCTTCTTTAGTATAACTACTTAACATTATTACAGGTATGTTAAAAGTATCAATTATTTTTCTTAAAGCTGTCAGGCCATCCATGACTGGCATTTCAATATCTAAAGTAATCACATCTGGCTTTAGAGTATATATACATTCTAAAGCTTCCTGTCCATTTTTTGCTTCTCCTACAACAACTATATTATCTTCATTTTCAATTATTCTTCTTAAAATTTTTCTCATAAAAGGTGAATCATCAACTATTATTACTTTAATCACTTATATCAATCCCTTTTCCCTTAGTTCTCTTTCTTTTGCAAATATGAACTTTATTATGGTATCTCTATCTCTTTCATTAATATCTATAAATTGTACTCCCATACAGTATTTGTATTCGAAAGTATCTACTAGCTCCTGCCAGATAATCTTAGCTTTTGTTAATATAGTTTTATCATCTAATGTAAATTCACATTCTATTATATCTCCTTTATTATGTAAGTAATTAGTTAATATTCTTAAACCTCCACCACTTATATCTTTTGTCCTGCATTCTTCAACTATAGTTCCTTCTGTATCTTCTTCCTTCGGAATAAAGCGTTTAATTACAGGTATTGATATTTCTAATCTATAAAACTCCCTTAATTGTATTTTTCTAGTCTCAGAAATCTTTTCTAATTTAATCCTATACAACTTCCCCATATACCTATTCAAAACTTTTGCATCGAATTCATATCTGCCCTTATTTTCTATTAAACTTACAACAGTTACTATTTCATCCTTATGTAAGAAAATTAGATTATGCTTTTTCATAGGTCCACTTATAATAAATTTATTATTCTCTAATACATCTAATATTTGGCTTGGATATAGTTCCTTCTCCTTAGAATATTTTTTATATATTTCAATCTTATCTCCTATTTTTAAAGCCCCAATTTCTTTATCTACCATTGAACCCTCCTCGTATATTTAATAGTTCTACTAATCTTCTAGCAAAACTTTTGTTTTCTCTTCTTTTATTATGCTTACTTGGATCTACAAACTTAAGTGCCATAATATTTATTTTTTTAGATATAGGCGAATTTGGATCAGACAGTATAAAAGGATATTGATTTTTAACAGCTTTATTAACCACATCACTTCTTTCCAGGTATCCAAGGAATTGTAGTTCCTGATTTAAAAAGTTTTTTGAAGCTTTAAAAATCTTATTATAAGTGTCATAAGCTTCCTTTCTGCTGTTAACAATATTTGCAATAATGTTTAATTTACCCTTATATCCATCAATAGTCAAAGCCTTTAGTATTGTATAGCTATCCATAATTGATGTAGGATCTGGGGTTGTTATAAGTATAGTTTCATCTGCTGCCATTATAAAATTTAAAAGTTCTTTAGATACACCAGCCCCTGTATCTATTATTATAAAGTCAACTAAATTCTCTAATTTCTCTATTTCTTTTAAAAAGCAATTTATATTATCATTATTCATAATAATTTTTTCATGTAATCCAAAGCCACCAGAAATAAGCTTTATACCTTCAGGACCCTCTACCATTATTTCTTCTATTCTTTTATAATTTATTATAGCATCAGATATAGTATATTTTATATATGTACCAGTAATTATTTCAACATTTGCTAGACCAAAATCCACATCAATTACAACTACCTCATAACCTAAACGTTTTATTGAAATAGCTAAATTAACTGCAATACTGGTTTTCCCTACTCCACCCTTGCCACTGGTTATAGTTAGAACCTTAGCCTTCTTTTTTGCAGGTGGACCATTGATGTTTGAATTTATATTGTCCATTATTTTTCTTAAGTTGTAAGCTTGGTCCTTCATACTATATCTCTCCCAATAAAAATTCAACAATTTTATCTGTATCCATTACTTCAATATCATCTGGTACATTTTGCCCTGTAGTTATATAGGCAATAGGTTTATTAGTTAAGTATCTAATATTAAGTATATTTCCCAACTTTTCAGCTTCATCAATTTTTGTAAATATGATCTTGTAATTATGCATAAATTTGTATTTTTCAACAATAGATTTAAGAGTAGCATAATCCGTTGTACTGCTTAACACCAAATATACCTCTTTATTTTTTATAGAATTAATTATTCTAAAAATCTCATCTTTCTCATCTAAGTCCTTATGGCTCTTGCCAGTAGTGTCAACAAATATCACATGCTTTTCCTTTAATTGAACAAGAGCCCTGTACATATCTTCTTCATTATATATTACTTCTAAAGGAATATTTAGTATTTCAGAGTAAACTTTTAGCTGCTCTACAGCCGCTATCCTATAAGTATCTGAGGTAATAAGGCCTATATCCCAGTCCTTTTTCATAACCATTTGGGCAGCAATTTTGGCCAAAGTAGTAGTTTTCCCTACTCCTGTAGGCCCTACAAAAAATACAATCTTTTGCTCTCTATCTTTTAATACCAAAGGGTCTGGTTTTCCTATATATTCTACAAGTATGTTTTTTACAATATTTCTTATAGATATACTGTCTTTAGAATTTAAATTTATTTGCTGGCTTAATCTATTGAATATTGATGTAGCAATAGAATCATGGACACCATTTTCTACAAGCCTTGTCCAATATTCCATTAAATTTGGATCAATTGTTAATTCAGGTCCTTTAATATTAGATGATATATCGTATATCATATTCTTTAATGTTTTAATATCATTTTTAATTTTAATTAAATTTTCTACTTCATTTTTATTAGGTAAATTTTGTGTTCTATTATCATAAGCAGCTGTAATTTCTATTAAAGGTTTTTTGAAAAAGCCTAGTAATCCCTTTTGCCTTATAGTTCTAGTGCTTAATATTATAGCATCAGCCCCTAATTCCATCTTCATCTTCTCTATAGCCTCATGTGTTGTATATCCAATATACTTTTTTACCTTCATTACATACTCACCACCTCAATAGATTTGATTTCGACGGATGGATCAATTTCATTATAGGACAATACTATTAAATCCCTTGTTAGTTGTTCAGTTAGTCTTTTAAAATACAACCTAACTATAGGGGCAGTAAGTACAATAGGTTGAGCACCTATATTAGTTAACTTTTGAACAGCTTTTAAAGTATTATTAAGTATTCTTTGGGCAATACTAGGCTCTAAAGATAGGTATGAACCTGTTTCAGTCTTGTTTATTGAATTCATTATGGCTTCTTCAATAGAATTGTCCAAAGTTACAACATTTAACTGTTTACCATCTTCAACATATTTATTTGTTATATATCCTGAAAGTCTTTGTCTTACATATTCAGTAAGTAAATCTGTATCATGGGTTATTCGTCCATAATCAGCTAAGGTCTCCAATATGGTTACCATATCTCTAATACTAATTTGTTCCTTTAATAGATTAGATAGTACTTTTTGAATTTCACCTAATGACAATATTTTGGGTACAAGTTCTTCAACTACGGCTGGAAACTCGTTTTTTATATTATCGATTAATAATTTCACATCTTGACGTCCAATAAGCTCGTGGGCATATTCTTTAATTACTTCGGTTAAATGTGTTGCTATTACTGAAGGTGGATCGACTACAGTATATCCAAATATTTCTGCCTTTTCCCTTTCTTTATCAGTAATCCATTTTGCGGGTAAGCCAAAGGCTGGTTCAATAGTATCTATACCTTCTATTTCTCCTTCTCCAGTTCCAGGATCCATGGCAAGATAATGATCAAAATAAACTTCTCCTTTTGCAGCCCTTACTCCCTTTATTTTAATAACATATTCATTGGGATTTAACTGTATATTATCTCTTAGGCGAACAGTAGGGACAACAAATCCTAATTCCATAGCAATTTGCCTTCTAATCATTACAATTCTATCTAACAAGTCTCCTCCTTGATCTACATCAGCTAATGGTATAAGACCATATCCAAATTCCATCTCTATATCATCTACTTTTAATAATTCATAAACATTTTCTGGTTTTCTCAACTCTTCCGCTTGGGAAATCTCTTCAATACTTTCTTCTATTTCCTCCTCATGACCCTTGTCCATTAAATAGCCTACCAAAACTAGTAAAAAGCCTAGTATTAAAAATTTAGAAGCAGGAAGAGGTGTAACAAGTCCTAAAAAAACTATAACCCCACCTACTATATATAATAACTTAGGATAATTACCAAAAATCTGTTGAACAAAATCTTTACCTAAGCTAGATTCAGATGCAGCCCTGGTAACAACAAGACCAGTTGCAGTAGAAATCAATAATGCTGGTATTTGGCTTACTAACCCATCACCTACTGTAAGCCTAACATATTTATCTAAAGCCTCAACTGCAGGCATTCCATGCATTATAACTCCAATAATAATTCCACCTATTATATCTATAGCTATAATTATAAGTCCTGCAATAGCATCCCCCTTTACAAACTTAGAGGCACCATCCATTGCACCATAAAAATCTGCATTTCTTTGTACTTCTTTTCTTCTTTCTATAGCCTCTTGTTCTGTTATTAAACCTGCATTCAAATCAGCATCTATAGCCATTTGCTTTCCTGGCATTGCATCTAATGTAAATCTTGCCGAAACTTCTGCAACCCTTTCTGCACCTTTTGTAATAACAATAAATTGTATTATTGAAATAATAAGAAATATAATGAAACCAACTACAATATTATCACCGGTTACAAAATTGCCAAATGTCTCTACAACAATTCCTGCATCACCTTTACTCAATATATTTCTAGTTGTAGATATGCTTAAAGACAATCTATATAGGGTAGCAACAAGTAAAAGAGATGGAAATATGGAAATTTTTAAAGAATCTTCTGCATACATAGAAATTAATAATATTAGCAATGAAAATGCAATATTGATACTTAGCAAAATATCCAATAATGCATTTGGTATAGGAATTACTATAATAATAACAATGGTTATTATGCCTAAGGCAACAACAATATCACTAAATTTCATTATACTTCCTCCTAGTAGTTATATCTTAAACTATAAACATAAGCTAGTATTTCTGCTATAGCTTCATATAAATCCTCTGGTATCAAATCTCCTACTTCTAATGTATCGTATAATATCCTAGCAACAGGTTTGTTTTCAACTATAGGAACTGAGTTTTCTTGTGCAATTCTTTTAATATTTTCTGCTACTAAATCCTTCCCTTTTGCTACTACATAGGGTGCTTCATACAAATCCTTATCATATCTTATTGCTACAGCAATATGTGTTGGGTTTGTAATTATAACATCAGCCTTAGGAACTTCTTGCATCATTCTAGACATGGCAACTTTTCTTTGTCTTTCTTTTATTTTAGACTTAATAAGTGGGTCTCCCTCAGTTTCTTTATATTCTTCTTTCAACTCCTGCTTAGTCATCATAAGACTTTTTTCATGCTGCCTCCATTGAAAAAAATAATCTATAAGAGCAATTGCCATTATTGCAAATATAATTCTTATAGCAAAATCATAGGAAATATTAAAAATATTGATAAGTATTGACTTAGGTTGTAAATTAACTAAATTTATTATCTTATGTATGTTGTCATATACATATGAATATGCAACATATCCAATTAAAGCAACTTTCAATATTGACTTTAAAAGCTCTAACAAAGCCCTTTTAGAAAAAAGCCTTTTAAATCCTTCAACAGGATTTATCCTGCTTAATTTTATATTTAAAGGTTTCGTCGTAAATAAGAAGCCTACTTGCAATAAACTTATTAATAAAGCAGCTAGAAAAGTAATGCCTAATATAGGCCCAGCAATAATTGCAAAGGTCTTTATCCCTTTTATAAAATAAACCATTAAATTATTTTCATTAAATAATATGTCTACATTTACTATGCTTAAATATATATTAGTTACTACATCCAATAGATATTTTGCTATATATTCACCAAGTATTTTTGTTCCCAATAAAGCAGCTAACAATATAAATACTGTAGTTAGCTCTTTGCTCTGAACAACCTGACCTTCTTCACGTGCTTTTCGTCGTCTTCTAGGTGTTGGCTTTTCAGTTTTGTCCGCTTCAGCAAACAATTGTAAGTTCAAGAAATATGTCATAATATCAACCTTCTGAAAAAAATCTTAATAAAATATTTATATCTTCAATTAATTCCTTGAAGGAATTGGAAACAATTCCATTAAAAACTGGAATAGATATTAAAATTGCAATAATTCCTATGAAAATTTTTAATGGCAAACCCACAACAAAAATATTCATTTGTGGAATAGTTCTAACTAAAATACCTAACAATATGTCTAAAAGAAATATTGTAAAAAACACAGGCATGCTTAACCTAAATCCAAGTATAAACATTTTAGAAATCAAATTAATAATAAAGTAAGCAATATTTTCTGTAATTTTAAATGCACCTATAGGAATAAATTCATAACTATCAACAATTGAGTTTATAATAGTATGATGGCCATCAATTGTAAGCAACAATAAAAATGCTAATATGTAATAGAAATTACCCATAAGGGGTACTTGAATTCTGTTTTGGGGATCTACAACATTTATCATACCAAATCCTATATTCATGTCCACAATTTGACCCATAACATAGAAGCTAGAAAAGAATATGTAACTAATAAAGCCTATTATTGAACCTACTAATAATTCCTTAAAAATTAAAACTATCATAGGTATTTCTAAATCTGAAACGGATATTTGTAGTGTAGATGTTAATATAATAGATAGAAAAAATGTTAAACCTACTTTGAATCTATTAGGTATATTTTGTGAACTAAAAAAAGGTGATACTAAAAAAATTCCTGAACATCTTACAAAAACTATTAAGAATAATTCATATTTATTAATTATTACTTCAATAAATGTATTCATAGCTACCCCTATCTATCGTATATAAAAATTTACATTAGTCAGTAAATTTGTTGTAAATTCAGTAATAATTTGCAAAATCCATGGGCCAAATATTATTAAAGATAAAAATACAGCTACTATTTTAGGTACAAAACTCATGGTAGCTTCTTGAATTTGTGTTACAGCCTGAATTATGCTTACAATTAATCCCACTAAAAGACTAAATATTAGCATGGGAGAAGATATCATTAAAACAACCTTTATAGAATCTTGTGCTAATTTCAATATATCACTTTGAGTCATCATAAACCTCCTAATTAAATCCAAGTATTAAAGATTTAGTAATAAGATTCCAACCATCTACTAAAACAAATAACAATATCTTAAAGGGCAGAGATATAATTACAGGTGGTAACATCATCATTCCCATTGACATTAATGTACTTGATACAACCATGTCAATTATTAAGAATGGTATATAAATTACAAATCCAATTTGGAATGCCGTCTTCAATTCACTTATAATAAATGCTGGAACAAGTACATTATTTGGCACCTCTTCTAAAGAGGTCACTTCACCTTCATTAGAAATACTTATAAACAATGCCAAATCCTTATTTCTAGTTTGTTTAAACATAAATTCCCTTATAGGTCTCATTGCTATATCTAAAGCTTCATTAAAACTAATCTCTTCGTTAATATAAGGTTGGATTGCTTCAGCATTAATTTCTTGTCCAACAGGTGCCATAATGAAAAATGTTAAAAATAGGGCTAAACCAATAATAACTTGATTAGGAGGAGTTTGCTGCATACCAAGTGCATTCCTTATAAAGGATAGAACAATAATTATTCTTGTAAAACTTGTCATCATTATTAAAATTGATGGTGCCAATGTAAGGATTGTCAATATTATCAACAATCGCAAAGAAAAAACATAATCTTGAGGAGTATTCCCTATAATTTCTCCAATAAAAGGTACTTCAGGCTGACCATATACAGATTCTGCCAATATCAATATAAAAATTATTGCTAACACCAAAACCTTAACTTTTGTCTTCATTTTCTGTCTTCCTCACTATTAAATTTTGTATCTCTTTTTAACATTTCCTTTATCTTATCCATATTTATATGGCTTAAAGTGCTTTTAGTTAATTCTTTATCAAAATTTCTACTTTTGAAAAATTCATCTTTCTTTGTTCTTTCAATTAAGTCAGCAGAATTATTAGTTATGACAATTATATAAATATAGTCTTCTATTTCAACCATCAATAACTTTGCATTTGTACCTACATTTAACATATCTATAATTTTCATATATTTACTGCTTATAAACTTTTGTGAACTTCTAGCTAAAAATCTAGTACCAAATATAGCTAGCCCTACAACAAACAATACAATCAACATGTATATGATTAATCTTAACAAATATCCTCCTAAAGAATAACTTGGGCCACTTGCATAGACAATTTTATTTATAGATAAAATAATTAAAAATATATAAAATAAATTTTTTAAAACCTTCATTTTATCCTAAAACCTTCTTTACTGCTTCAATAACCCTATCATGTTGAAATGGTTTAACTATAAAATCTATGGCACCAGCTTGTATAGATTCTATAACCATAGCTTGCTGCCCCATTGCAGAGCACATAATAATTTTAGCATTGGGGTCAATTTCTTTAATTTTTCTTACAGCTTCTATCCCGTCCATTTCAGGCATAGTTATATCCATAATAACCAATTCTGGTGATAATTCTTTATATTTTTCTACAGCTGTCATGCCATTATTTGCTTCTCCTATTACTTCATATCCATTTTTCTCTAATATATCCTTTATCATCATTCTCATAAAAGAAGCATCATCAACTATCAAAATTCCTTTTCCCATATTCTACCATCCCTTTCTTTAAATATTTTTGTTTATTTTATTATTAATATCAGTAATTCTAACACCAAAATTGTCATCTATAACCACTACTTCACCTTTTGCAATATATTTCCCATTTGCATATATATTCAACGGTTCTCCAACTAGTTTGTCCAATTCAATGACTGTTCCAGGTCCATATTCCAATATTTCTCCTATCTTTTTCACAGTTCTTCCTAATTCAACTGTTATTTCAACGGGTATATCTCCAACTAAGTCAATTGATTCTGCTTTATCAGATTCAGTATGGCTGGATTTTGGTTCATCATCAAAACTTTCAAATACAGGTTCTTTAACTATTACATGTTTTTCATTTATAGAACTATGCTGAGGTTTTCTTAAATCGTCTTCTGAAGAACTGTCTATCTTATCCTGACCTACTTGGTTTATCTCTTTTACATCTTCAAAAATATTTTTGCTGCTTACAGAAGGTTCAGATGCAACTTTTGTTACTTTAGAAGACTCCATGAGGTTTTCTACCATTTGTGCTCCAAAATCAATTGGTATAAGTTGAATAAAATTACTATCTAGTAGATCTTCTACAAATATTTTAAAAGATACTCTTATTATAGGACCATCAGTCTGCAATACTTCTAATTTTTCCTTCCCTTCTTTAAAGCTAATGTTATATGACTTAGGTGGCTCAATATCAATCCTTTTACCAAACATTTCAGATAAAGAAGTTGCTGCAGAACCCATCATTTGATTCATTACTTCTGATATTGCACTTAAATCTAATTCAGTTAGTTCTCTATCCACATTGATTTCATTTCCCATCATTATATCTGTTATTACTTTAACATCGTCTTCCTTAATAATTAGCACATTAGAACCTTCTAGGCCTTTTTTATATTTAACATCTACTGCAACAAAAGGTATTGGATATTCATCAGCCAGCTTATTGGTAGTAGTAATTTCCACCTTAGGTGTAGTAATAATAACCTTTCTATTTAAAAGAGTTGATAAGGTTGTTGCAGCAGTACCCATACTAATATTTCCAATTTCTCCAATTGTATCTTTTTCCATCTCATTAATACATTCACCATCATAGCATAGACTATCTTCATTACTGCTTCCTTTCAGTAAAAGATCTATTTCCTCTTGTGAAAGCATATCATTCATTTCATTATTCATAGTTTTCACCATCCTTAACAACATTTGTTATTTTAATTGCCATCTTATTATTAGATACACCAATGTCACCTATAAATTTTATATTTGAACCAATTCTTATTTTTGCTTTCCCACCTACCTTATTATCCAATTTTATAACATCACCTTGTACAATTAATATTGAATAAATCAGTGAATGAATTCACTGCTTATCCTTCATTTTTTATATATAATCATTTAATCTTAATAAAAATCAATTTTCTTCTAAAACATCAAACATTTCCTTTGGCT